>UEXM01002105.1_pt1 | contig 14894 bp, 11 predicted proteins | sample 1796661 | NCBI WGS metagenome assembly UEXM01 (sample SAMEA4772469, study PRJEB27181) | metagenome | reverse complement strand
ATCTACTAATATATCCTTTTGAACTAGGTTGTTTGCACTAGAAGCACTACCATTACTTGCTTGAACAGTATTTACTGTTGTTCCACTTACCGAGCCTATGCTCAATGCATTTCCACCGGAATTAGTAACTGCTGATAATACAAATCTAGGGTAGTTAGCAATAGTTCCTATGTTCTTTTCACTTGAAGGCACATTTTCGGGGTCAAACTGATTGTAAAAAATATCAAAAACTACTTCTGTTAATCTCATTAAACTAAACCGCTTAAGTTCATTCACTAGTTTATCATCCCTTACCTCTTTAATATTAAATGTACTATAAGAGTCATCTAATCTAGTGATAGTATTTGTACTACCAAACACTCTTTCTTTTAAATCGGAACGATTGGTTATTTTTGGTTCTTGTAAAGTAAACATAGAATAGTTAAGTAAATTTCTATCTACTTTTTTATTCATTAAACTATCCTTTCTAGTGGAAGAATATGGTAATATGTCACTATTGCTAAATAAAAACATTCTAGCGATTTTAGGGTCTAAATGCTCAATCTTATCTTTGTACTGTGCGGCAGTTCTCAACTTTGCTCCTAAAGTCGTCGTGGTGGTTTGGAGTAATTTACCTATAGGAAGAGGACTAAACAACACTCTTTGTTGTCCTCCTCGCTGAAAATAATCAAGGGCATAGTAGTCAGTGCTTTTTGATTCTAGTGTATTAGCATCATAAAATTTATCTCCAATACTAGGTATAAATCCTCTCGATTCAATTAATCTTTTATTATCAAATTCATAGAATTTGGCATTGACTCCGCTAGCATCAGCAGTAGCGTTTACTGCGGTTGCCGCCAAGTTCGTAAGTCTTACTTCCCTTGCTGTAGTAGTAGTAGTTCCTATGTTTATTATGTTACCAACAAAAGTATTATCGGGTATTCCCGACGCTACGATTTTTTGCCCTATTCTAAATACATCCATAAAATTTGTATTTTGATTCCCAAAGAAACTTTCATGAAGCACCTCTAAATAGGCACTACCGCTAAATGTTTCAATTGAACCTTGTCCTATAATATTCATTCCACAAATGTCAGTGCCTATTATATTATTTTGCAGGAAACCATCAGTATAATATCCCGAACCAAATCTATATGCGCTAGCATAATATTTTATTTTGCTTAGTGTTTCTGTATAAAATGATATATCGCTAGGTTCGAAAAGGTAGTTTTTAGATTTATTATAGTTTCCTATCTCTATATTGTTTAATCTATAATTAGATGCTCCGAAGTTAGATTGATAAGTTCCAAATTCATCTAACTTGCTTCCTAATATATTAAGTGCTTTATTAGAAGCAGTACCTCCACTACTTAGAGTTCTTTGATGAAAGGGTTGTTCTCCGACCATTCTGTAATCTAATACACTAGTTATATTATATGTATTAGTTAAGTTTAGTTTGGGATGTAATAAGGATATAGTTTTTCCAGTATGTAAGTGTCCTCCATTTAATAAATTAAACTCATGAGTTAGTTTAGAAGTTTCTCTTGAAGAATCTTGGTTATGATGTCCGGTTAGCCTGTCAATTACAGTACCGCTAGCAATAACAAAAGTTAGTGATACTTCTGCATTAGAATTAGTAGCATCGTTATTAATAGTAATCTTACTAGTGCTGTCTATTGAAGTAACTGTTGTGTTAGATGGTATTCCTGTTCCGGTAACTTCCATACCCACATAGATTTTTTCTGTGGAAGGAATATCAGTTATGGTTTTATTAGAATTTAATTTACAAGGAACTTCTATTAAACCAACTTCCCTATCTAAATATATCCTAGAATGAGTGGAGGGTAAAGAAAAAGTTATGTCTGCGCTTCCTGCTCCCGAACCACCTGCATTACCGCTTAGAGTTATATTAAAAGGCGTAGCAATATCAGCCCTATCAATGGCGGTAATAGTTAAAGTATTCACATCGGAATCTCCCGATAAAACCATTCCCTCCGATAACCCGTCAATAACTGCGACTGTAGCGGCTGTACTGCCACCTGTCCAGTTTGTAGTATATTTTAATTCAACACTTTTTTCTGCCTGTAGTACATTTGCTAAAAACCTACCATCAATGTAAATGGGTTTTCCATGCAGGTTTCGCTGACCCCTAATATGATTATAGGCCGATAATACTTCATCACTATCTACATCTATGTATCTTCTACTAGTTGTAAAGTCGTGAGAGGTTTTTCCTAAAGTGGCTTTGGCAAAAGTAGTGTCTTGAGTATTAGCATAATTTATATCTACTCTTCCTAGTGTTAAAGGAATATAAGGAGCAATAGTCACTACTGTTCCTAAGTTTTCCCCTGCTGATTTAGTTTCTACTATTTCAAAATCCATTAAAGTGTTTACAGTATCGAAAGTTTCATCATTTCCACTTTCATCTTCTAAAATAGATTGAAAATGAGAATCACTTAACATATTGGAAACTTCACTAATAAAGTACCCAACTGCATTCTCATTTGTGCTAGCACTACTACCAACTAAGTTATCTCCTTCTGTTCCGGTAGAAGTAATCTTAACACCGGAGTTAAAAAACAACCCTTTGTTGGAAGCACCGCTTAAGGTGGTTGTTGATTCAACAAGTTGATTACTCGACAAGGCTTTATTTAACACATAATTTTTATTAGATTCTTTATATCCTGCTAAAGTAGTGCCTTCTGCTCTCGCTTTGTCTACTAAAGTAAAACTAGTTCCTGTAACTGTTGAAGCAATTTCTCCTATGTAACTCATTACTCCCGAAGTATGTTTTAAGTGAACCTGCGTACCTGCTGTCAAAGTTATACTAGTAGATGCTGTTAATCCAGTGCTATCAAAAGCACAAGTAAAATTAGCACCCGCACTAGTTAATTTATTATATGGGCTTTGAGTAGAATAAATTATATCTTGAGAAAATAAAGTATTCTTAGATATTATAGGAGAAATTAATTTTCTAGTATTGCTTCTACCTGTTAGTTTAAGTTGAGTAAGTCCGTTCTCTTTGTAACTATCTAATTTTTCAACTTGTCCAGTCATTTTTTCTAATACTATTGCATATTGCCCTCGCATATAATCTAGCATGTTTCCTTGAGAATGATAGGCATCTTCATTTGATGTACTTCCATCGGAATCAAAATATGCTTTATCCGAAAAAGATAGTGTTATTAATTTTTTAGCAACATCAATAGCCGTTGCCGTTGCATATAAGAAAGCAAATTCGCTTGAAAAAAACTTCACATATAGGCTTGTGTGCCTATTTGCTACTAGTGGAAAATCAGTAAGTAAGGTTTTATCTTTTTTATTGTAAGCCCTTCTTTCAAGAACACTATCGTTTGCTAATGTATAGGAACCAGTGCCGAATGTTGATTCTGTTTCTAATCTATTATTACTTCTAAAAGTAATGCTTTGAGTGTTACCGCTAATAGATGCTATGCTTTGAACAACGACTATTCTTGTACCAACTCTAACTTCATCACCCACATTCAAATAACTTCCTAAGTCGTGGTCTGTTGTTGTCGCATAAGTATTACCGCTAGGATTAGAAGTTATTTTAGCACCTATTGATTTAAACTCATTAAAGTCACCACTAAACAGTTGATGCCTTATTCTTAGAGGTTCTTCATCTCCAATTTTCTTAGTTAAAATTCTAAAAGGGTCTATTAATTTAACTTCCGCTAAAGTTCCCTTTGCTCCCATTGACTCATATAATAGTTGGTCAACTACATTGTAGGATAGATTCGCCTTATCTTTAGAATATCCATATGATAAATACCTATATGGGCCGGTATAATCTTGGTCGCCTGTTCCTGTTATAGAATCATTAACATCTCTTCTAGCATTAGTAAAACAAGCATCTCTTGTAAAGGGAGTGTAAGTTAATACATCTTCTCCCTCGTTACTAGTATTACTAGTGGGAATATCTTGTTCTTTGAGCCTATCAACTAACTTAGTTGTAAGAGAATACTTGCTATAATCTATTATGTCAGTGCCAAAGTCTGCCATAGTTGTAAAGAAACTTGTTGTGGGTAAAGTATCAGTAGCACCGCTTATGAAATCTAATTCACTATACATTAAATTATATTTTTTATTGTGGTCTAGTTGATTTTTTTTATCTAAGTTTTCGTTAAAGAAATAAAACAACGGTCTTGCTAAAGAAACTGAAGGTGCTAAAGTGCTTTTTATTCCTAGACCTACTGCAACTTCTGTAATGCTATTAGAGATAGGAGTTGAAAATAATTTGAATTTAACATTCTTTGCTAATTCATTTCCTATTTTTGGTCTGAATTCAAACGAATCTCCACTAACATCATCTGTAAATTTTTCCGAAACTTTGGCAAAGTGGTGTTTAGTTGAGTCATCGGAGTGTATCATAACAAACAAATGAGTTGTGTCTAAATCAATAGAATTTATTTGAACTCCGGTTTGAGTTAAATTATCAAAACATTTTATTCTAGTACCTTCCGTAACTTCTAAATTTAAGTGTTCTAGTCCTAAAACATAAGTGGCATTACTAGCATTAGCACTCGCTACTTCTGTTAATTCAAATTCAGTTGAAGAAATTATTCTTTCTATTCTTGCCTGTGTTCCAGTAAAACCAGTACCATTTACGCTTTGTCCAACATATAATGAATTAGTGTTGCCGCTAGATAAAGTAACCCTACTGCTATTTTGAGTAGCGTTACAATTTGCCAATGTGCTTCTTCCAACTGAAGTTAAAGTGACAGTTCCCGAACCTTCTTCGGACACTACAACTCCAAAAGTATCAACGCTTGTAGATGTAGCACTAACACAAAGTTCGGGATTAGTAGGAGTATCGTAAGCGGTCTTAAAAAATGTAGCAGTTATGCTAGCAGAAGCAGTAGCGGCCTTGCTTATAGTTGCTTCACTAGAGCCACTATTTAAAGCAGTAATGATAGTTCCATCGGGTATTCCTGTTCCGGTGACTTTCATTCCAATGAATAAAGAAGTATTAGAAAGACTTGTTAAAGTAGTATTGCTATTAGTATTACAAGTCCTAGTGAAACTTTGAGGGCTTCCTGTGCTAGGCTTACTTAGTGCGACAACAGTAGAAGTAGTCATACATCCACCTCCTCGAATCTAAAATAAAATAAAGTATCATCCAAATTAGGTAATAAATTATTAGTAAAGAATTGTTTTTTAATTGTATTTACCATAGACATTTCATGTAGTTCTCCCATAAATTGTTTGTTAGCAATAGCACTTTCTGTTCCTGTTCCATTATTGCTAGAAGCACCAATAAAGTAATCTTCTTGAGCCATAGAAAATATATCATCTGTAGATATAGTCTGTTTCTTAACTAATATTCCATCTAAATATATTCTAACTTCTTTTGCTGATTCATTATATGAACAACTTATATGAAATTGATTGTTAATATAAGAAGCGTCTTTATACGCAGAAATGAATAGATTTGTTCCCGTAGTCACAGTATTTGTTGGAGTATTGCTCATTTCAAAACTCCCACTAGCACCGCTAGTAAAATTATTACTAGTTATAGTTCCTAAAGAAGTAAAATTAAAACCATCTCGTAGAAAGACTTCTTGCCCTACATGAAACTTAGCAGTATTATCCACATTTATTGTAACTCCACTACTATTTGCATCAGTAACTCCTCCAACAACATGAGTTATCCTACCATTTTTATCAAAGCCTTCTAAAGTATCAGCAGTATAAAACCAACCAAAACCCGAAGTTGCATTAATTACAGTAGAGTCGGTTGTAACAGTATAGTCCGTACTGCCTATTTTTATAGTAACTTTAATTTTATATTCAGCAGGTTGATTCTCATTATGTACTGTTGCATTTACTAATGCTATTGTAAAGTTAGTGCTAGAAAATATATTCATTTCGTGTACTAATCTATTAGCAATCGGCATATATTCATTGCTTTGTGGGTCGGCACTAGAAGCATCACTGAATATTGCACTTGGCATCACTTTTTTTGTAGCGGTTACAGTGGGTCTTGCTGTTGCCGAATATTGCCCAACTCCATTTATATCATAAGGAGTAAGTATGCTTTCAAAGGTAAAACTACCTGTATGTGAAAATATGCCATAGGCTAAATTATCCGAAGTGCTAGGAACATTATCGCTGTAGTCTATTCTAACATGACCATTGCACATAACAGGGAAGATTAATCCCCGTTGTTTTCCAATAAGCACATCATACATATTATCACCTATGGTACTATAATTGCTGTCTCAAACTCTAAATTAAATGTCAACTCAAAGGCTTCTCCGCTAATGTCGCACCCAAAATTTCTAATGAATCCTGTCATCCCCGTATCAGTTTCAAAGTCGGGGAAAGAAGATATTTTAGCAGGAACTCCTATATTGTCTAAATCATTATTGTCGCCTCTTGATGCAAAATTAAATGGAACATTTTGACCTGCATCTCTAGTGCTATTACCATCAACCGTCTGTGTCCAAGTTGCTCCTGCGGCTTCACATGCTGTTTTATTTTTATGGTCACTTACGCTACAAGTGCCTCTATAATTATAATCACTAGCAACAAAGGAAGGGATTAAAACCACCAATTCATTTACTGCTTGATTCTTAGCAAATCCTGTTGAATCAACTCCCGATGCAATCATTTGCGCTATTTCATGGGCTGTAAATCGCCTAAGAGTGGAAGTTCCGTTAATGACTTTAGTAATATTTTCATCCATTATTATTCCCTGCAATGAAACATTTTTAGTCGCCATACCTAAATCCAAAGCAGCAGTTATTGATTCGCCTGTAGCAACACCGGATAAAGGGATAGGAAAAGCGGGTATTGATTTATTAACGCTTATGCCTACGCTATTTACTTTTAGAGGTATTACATTTGTAGTTAGCCCATCTCCCGCACCATGATTTTGTATTTTCAAATATACTTTAGTCATTTTATCATCTCACAAATCCACTAGAAGAAACACTCCTATTCATTTTATTGGTTATCATATTTCCAACTTGGTCTGCTATTCTTCGGAGTTCAGCATCGGAAGTATCTTTAGCATTGATGGTAATATTGATGTTGGTATCTCCCATCTTCATAGAATCCCTATTATTATGCACTCTACTACCCGCAGGTAACTTAACTAACTCCGGCCCCTTTTCTCCAACTAATTGTAGACCGGAAGCAGAAACTATGCCTCCATTTGCGAAAGCACCTTTAATACGACTATTCAATTCCATCTTTTTTTCGTCACTTAATTCATTATAGCCGCTTACGGTTTTAGCCATTTCCCTACCTTTCTTAACCGTACCAGTAAATTTATCTTTCACTTTACCAAAGAATTTTTTGACACCTTTAACTAGACTTACTTTGAAAACAAATTCTTTAGCAAAGTCCTTTAGTGTACTTAATATGTCACTAAAGAAATCACCATTAGTCATATAATTAAGTAACTTAGCAACAAACTCTACAGGTTCTCTAATTATCTTAAGTAGCAGGTCGTTTATTTCTTCTTTGTATTGAGCATATAGGGCTACTAAGAAAGCCGCCACTAAAACAAATACTGCTAGTGGTAGTGCATAAGTAGCAAGCAACTGTAGTGCCATAGCAACTAGTGTCTTTGCCATCCAAACTCCCGCTACCAACATACCTGCTTGAACTGCATACTCTATTACTGCGGCGGCGAAGGTAGGATTAGTAACCATCTCATTAAAGAAATCTATTATTAATCCAAATCCTGTTGTTAATGTAGTCCATGCCAATCCGACTAGCAGTTTCCCTCCGTCTATTAATAAGTCTTTAATCTTGGTTAGCATAGGCGGTATTAACGCAAATGCTTTTTCATAGTCTCCACTAATGAACGCAAATGCTATTTTAAATAAATCCATCACTACTCCAAATACTCCTATAACAAAGTCTTTTATGTCGGCTATCAACCCCATTTCTTCTAATACTTTGAATATTTCATATGCTGCTTTTAAGAAGATTAAGAAGGCTATTGCACCAAATATAACAAATAATATCATCTTTTGTAAATTAGGCAATATTGATTTTTGCATCATCTTATTAAAATTCAATATTTTCTGTTGATACTTCTTTCTATTCTTTGCTAACCTAAACATACCAATTAAAGGAGCAATTGGTAAAGCAAGAGCCTTAAATTGTTTAGGGTCAAAGAAACTTTTCTTTAAACTATCGAATCCTTCCTTTTTACTGTCTTTAGAAATGCCTTCTTGTTCTTTGGACATTTTTCTTTTTTCTTTTCCAACGGCCTCTTTTACTTCAAGGTTAGTCTGCGCTTCGCCAAAGCCTCTTTCTTTTGATTTTTTTCTAGCCTGTTTTTCTGCTAAAACTAATCTATCTTTATCAAAAGCGTGAGCCTCTTTTGCCATTTTTACGACATCTTCTTCTTCCTTTCGCATTTGTTTATGTTTTTCCGAAACACTATTGTAGGCTTTAGCCATAGCATAGGCTTCGTCTCCTGTTGCTTTGAGTGCTATTTGAAATGCAGCAGTATCTTGTATTTGTTCTTTTAAAAGATTCATGTCTGCTTCTTCAGCAATTCCCTTTCTATAGTTATCATAAGCAACCATAGTGTCTTTCATTGCGGCATTAAGAGCATCGTATTTCTTTATATTCTCAACAATAGAGTCATTTTGTTTATTTCTTGCTTTAGCATTTTCTTGTGACGCTATCGAAAACTCGGATAAGATACCCAAGGCACCTCTTAGATAATTTTGTACCTTCCAAAGAGGAGTACCGGAAACTAACCTACTAAAAATAGTCCATTTTTTACCGGCTGAACTTATTGAATTAGCAGCATCAGTTACTTCTTTAAATAGTCCTTTAAACTCAACACCCGAACGAAAGGAAGCCTTTTCTAAACTTGCTAATGAATCCCCAAGACTTTCGATTTCTCTTTCTGTCCTTTCGAGGTCACTCATTATTTTCACCGTCTATTTCTTGCTTTTTCCAGTTCTTCGCCCTTTATTGTTTCAATTACACCATGAACAGTTAATAAATCTTTTACTAAACTAACTGGCATTTTATACACCTCTAAGGGACTTATGCTTAATGCAGAAGATAAAGTATAGACCATTATTAAACTAATAGTCTTTACATCGGAAGGCTTGCCTTTTAATGCCTTCCTAATCATTCCTTTTTTTCGTCATCCTCCTGCATTAATGACATAGGATTTGGTAGTATTTCTTTAATTTGATTGCCAACATAAGGACTTAGTTTTAGCATATCAATACTTGAGAGGGATGGTTCAGTTTTAGATATAAAATTATCCATCATATAACGATACATGGCATTTAAATCTATATCTAAATTCTGAGTTCTAGCGTCAATTTTCATAACAGAATTTAACGCTTTTTCAGTTTCTAGCCATGTGGGTTCTTTTACCCACACTTTTAGATACTCTTCTTGGTCGGGTGCTACCTTAATATAATGTAGCGTAGGCTCTTGTAGTGCAAATAAAGCACTCTTATCACTTATTACTTTCTTTTCAGTCATTTCATCCACCTTCAAAACCAACAAACAAACAAACGGTGTTGGTGGAGTTTATATCTACTCGGCCTTTGGAGTTTCTTTCTTCTCCTCCTTGGCCTTTGTAGTTGTCTTTTTTGCTTGACGCTTAGGCTTTTTAGCCTTTTCAATTTGCGTCATTCTAATTATATCTTCTCTCGATACCATGCAAAATCACCCCTGTAAAATCCAGTGTGTTTTCACAGTACAAGCATTAAGATTTCTTGGCATTACTGTTGCTTCCACAACAATTGGCCCTTTATCTTCTGCAATAGGAAAATTATTTGCGCTAATAAAATAGTCTTCAAACTTTAGTGTAATCGTTTCTCCATTAGATTTTGTAAAAATCAATTCTATGGTTTGAGTAGTATCTTCCGAATCGTTTAGTAATGCGGTGTAAAGAGCATCATCTGTAACATGACCAGTAAATGAAATCTCATATGTTCTTTGTGCAGGTATAGACTCTTGGACATCTTTACTCCCAACCCCTAAGAATCTCCTATCTTGTAGATTATTATTCATGGTTAAAGTTAATGAATTAATCTTCAAGAAAGTGCTTCCTAATAATTTAAAAGTTCCATCGGAGAAAAAGAACGGTTCTCTAGTTTGGTCTGCGTTAGTGCTAGACTCATAATTAACGAAGGCTGTTTCATCAGTAACCCCTCTCCTAGCATCATAAACTTCATCGGAGGCTAAGGAGTGAACATTTCTTGTTGATAAATCCATAGTCATTTTAACTTCTTCATTTTCATTAGCGGTCATAGTTAAAGTATTAACTCTACATCCTCTAGCGATTTTAACGAAGTTTAAACTTTCATCGGTTTCTGTTCCTGTTCTGTATTGATTTGTTCCTGTTAATTTAGATAAGTTTTGTTCTAATGCGAAGGATGGTAGTAAATCTCCATCTTGTTCAGTAAAGGTATATGTGATTGCCTTTGTTAATGTAGTCGAGCCAGTTGGCCTATCTAATTTATGGTAAAAGTCTAATTGAGCATCAGTGGCCTCAAAAGGAGTAATAGGTGGGCATATTTTACTACCAATACTTCTTCTAAATATTGGCCCTGTTTCAACAATACCGCCAATAACTGCATCGTCACCTGCCGCAACTTCAGCAGTAGACTCATTCATAGAACGAATCAAGAAACTATTGTTATCTCCCGCATTAGGTAATGTTTGTCTATGTGCATCTGTGGTTAGTTCGGTAGCCAAAGCATCTGTGCTGCATGTTAGTGTAGTACATTTTCCTAAGAAATAATATAACCATGCTCCATGATTTGCTACAAGACCTAAGTTACCTCCGGTAAAAGAAGTAATGCCCTTGTATTGATAGGTGAAGTTTCTTGACCCGCCAAGAGAAAGGTTTTGTTGTTTCATTTCAACTTCACTAGTTGGGAAAGTGGCACTTTCAAGAATACCTAACCATTGGTCGGAAAGTAATCTCTTTGCTGTAGAAACCGGAGCAGGAACAGGTGCGCCATATGACTTAATTACAAAATAATCAGTAGAAGCGGCTGAAGCAGAAGGACTAATAGTTACAGAATTAGCATCATTAGATGTTATTCTATGAGTGGATTGTAGAGCATCACTCGTATTGTATCTTTCTAAAAGACAACCCTTATACAAATTAGTAACTAATTCAAAGTCGGTATCAAAAGTTGAACTTACTTGTATAATACTTTGTGCAGAACCGTCTAATGCTCCTCCGCCGTCTTTTAATCCTATACCTAAAAATAAATCATTTTCTGGTATAAATGTTATACTTGCCCCGCTTCCTAAAAATATATCTGTGTTTGCCATGCTGTTCCTCTCCTTCCTTTTACTTACTTACTAAGGGAGTGTTAATGCGAATCGTTTTGTTTCTACTGTTAATTTATAACCGAATAACCTCTTTGCTCTATCGTTACTTTCGCTTCTTGAACCTACAAAGACTTGATTGAACTTAGAACCATCACTTGCGGTATAACCTTTACGACCTCGCTCAAGCGTATGACGGGCTATCAAGTATAAAGCCTTTAGCCTATCTTTTCCAAAGGCAGCATCCGTACCGGCTCTTTCATCATGTATAGTTCTCATGTGCATTGTAAACGAATGAGTTTCGTTTCTTAAATCAAAATGTATTGTTGGGTAAGTTATGTTTTGAGAATCTTCAAAGAATATAATTACATCTTTAGCAGTTAAATCATATCTAACTCCTTTATTCTTTTGTAGTGTTCTAACATCAACAAAGTTAGGAGTTCCTGCGTGGTCAGCAGTTATTTTTCCTTCGCTGATTAGTGTAGTTACAGAAGAACTCCACTTAGAAGAAACTAAATCTATTAGTAAACTCACTTCATCCACTTCAAAACATCCTCCGCTATTTGTTTCTGCAACACTTTATTGTAAGATTGCATTGCATATTCAATAACTTCTTCATCACTAAAAGATACATCAATACCTAATATTTGAGAAAGTTCTTGCGTCGCCGCTTGCCTTTCTTTTTGTATTTCTACAAATTTTCTAAAGTCTGCAACTAATTGTTTGCTAGACATAACTTATCTCCTTAGTATGTCTTTAATTGATTTTGAAAATTCATCACTCTTTCCTATTGGTACACCAGTTTGTTTTGGCCTTAATACCGGATTTTGCCTACGCCCAGTCCCTCTAGGAACTAATGCCGGATTTTGCCTACGCCCAGTTCCTCTAGGAACTAGTTGTCCACCGCCTCTAGGATTTTGTTTTGCTTGACGCTTTGCTTCTTTTTCTTCTAGTTTTTGCCTATCTCTTGCCAGTCTTTCTTGAGCCTTTTGTTGTCTAGCCTGTTGTTTAGCCTGTTGTTTTTGTTGTTTAGCATCCCTTCTTCGCTGTCTAGGAGTTGTTGCTGTTGTGCCTAACTCTCGTAAATATTTTTCATTCATTCTTTTATTCTGTTGTATCAACTGTTGATTAATACTAGGCATTTCTTTTGGCGGGATAGGATTGCCTTGAGCATCGCTAGGAGGAGGAGGAGGATTATTAGATTGCTGTTGTCTTCTTTGTTGTGCTTGTTGATTTAATTGTGCTGTAGTCATTTTTTTAGGAGGTGGGCCAGTTCTTTGCGAAGGTTGTGAAGCCGCTTGTGTTGCTTCTTGTGTAACTTTTCTTTGTTGTGCTTCTTGATTTAATTGTGCTGATGTTTTTGTAGGGGGTTTTTTAGGAGGCGGGCCGGTTCTTTGTTTAGGAACATTTTGCTGTGGAGGTTGCTGTCCCATATATCCTTTTTGTCTAGCAAAGCCCGCTAAGTCAGCAGGTTTTTCTCCTTCAATCGGAGGTAAATTAGGAGCAGGTGGAACATTTCTTGTTGCATCTACTACACTTGTAGCAGGTCGTTGACTTCCTGCTGATTGAACATTAGGTTTTAACATCTGTTGCCAATTTTGTTGTTTAGGTGTTGCTCTTTGAGATTTTAGTCGCTGAACTGCCGGAGTAATTTGATTATCCCTTTGACTCTTTAACTGGTCTAACTCGTTTTTTGCTCTATTATAAGCATCCCCACCTTTTACTCTAGTAGCAACTAGAGCCTCTAACTGTTTTATTTTTGGATTATATCTATCATTAGCGGCTCTAACTAGATTCTGTAATTGAGTTCTATCCATAGAATCTAAGTTTGAACCTGTTCCTCCAAAGCCCTCTCTTCCTAAATAACTGGCAGCACTCTTTTTTATTACATGAGAACGCCAATCACCAATAGCCATAGAATCACTCCAATAAGTAAACGAGGTCGCCTTTGCCCTTTAAGATTTCGTTGGCTTCAGTTGTTAAAATATCATACTTTTCTTTAGTAGATATATTGCCACCAGTTTCAGCAATCATGATTGTTTGGTCATCGTGTCTTAATAATTCAGCCGCAACTAACATTGTTGTAGCCTTATGTATAGCCGAAGGAACCCTACCATCACCTGCAATATAACTAGCAATTATTGAGTTTTGAGTATGGTATGGATAATCTCTTAAGAAAAAGACTCTTCCTTCGTCTCCTATCTTCCAAAAACTTCCTAATCTTTTCATATCTTGCTTATCAGTAAAGGCTTCTGTAATACTATTAGAGTTTTCACCCGCTTTATCTGCTAGTGTTATAGTACAAGCCGAGCCATCTTCCCCTGCTAACAAACTAGAAATATTTATTTTATTTCCATCATCGGGGTCTGTTGAAGCATAAAAGAAATCGGAAATAGCGATTGAAGCATCAGCCTCCGAGTTCTTGAATTTTTCAGTAGTTGCTCCTGTAAATTGGGCGGTCTTAGAAGGATATTCTTCGTTGATTAAGTGGCATATTTCTTGAGCCATTGTCTTAGAACCAAAACTACTATTGAATGTATTATTAGCACTAGTCCCTCCTTCTCCTGTAAAGTATAATATCCATGAAGAACCACTATTAGGTAATTGTAGAGTTATGCTTCTTAGATGTTTATAGTCGTCACTATTCAAAGTAATGCTTGCTTGAGCCGATGCCAATTCTAAATAACTATTACCTTGCCATACTTTAAGAGAAACTATCTTCTTAACTTTCATAGTTGCTAATTGAATAAAACCAACATAACCACCATAGTAAGTTTGCATAGGATGATTCATAAACTCAAAGTTATGAAATTCATTCTTATGTATAATAGGTCTATAAGACCTCTTTACTTTGTCATCAACAATACCTTCAATGTTCTTTATGATACTGCCGACTTGTGCTTCGGAAGGGAAAGTGGAAGAACTAAATGCAGGTATTTGTAGCATATCGGAAACTGCCCCTTTGTCTGTGTAGTAGCCTTTTCCTGTAGAGTAATCTACATCAATAGAAGTGTAGTCGCTTGGGGATGATGCTATTGCCATATTAAATTCCTCTCTCTAGTGTATCAACCCTACTTCTAATAGAATTAATAAATGTATTTACCATAGAGATATTAGTTTTGCTTTCTAGTATCTTGGTAGTTTGTCTTTTGTCAGGATTAAGGCCGCCACCTTTGAAGATGACTTCCTTTCTTTTAGCGTTAAGTCTTTTAAAATTATAAGTCGTTGTTGTTTTACCTTCGGGATTCTCTTTTGTTTTATTTGTAGTTTTAGTAGTTTTAATTATAATAAACTCAATATCAAAAACATACTCTAAGTCATTTAAATATCTAAGTAACATTTCCTGTAAAAACCCTTTAGAGTCTTCATATATATCTTTAATTTCTTTACCTTCAGTTATCTTCATGGCTTGTACTTTATCATTAGTATCGGAATATATTTCTTCTTCCAAGTCTTGCAAGTATTTTGCTTTTGCTGTTATTATTTTTTGCTTTTCAGTTGCTACATAATTTCCTGCGGATAGTGTACTTTCTATGGAGTCATCTTTACCCTTAAAAAATACATTGTATGGTAATGTTCTAATTTCTTTAACGCTACTAAAGTCTATCTCAGAA
>UEXM01002104.1_pt1 | contig 14907 bp, 20 predicted proteins | sample 1796661 | NCBI WGS metagenome assembly UEXM01 (sample SAMEA4772469, study PRJEB27181) | metagenome | reverse complement strand
AGTTCAGCGTTTTCGTTATCACGTGCAGCAGCTTCTATTATTTCGGGTAAGCAGCTTACAGGCTTAGAAGCAGAAATGAAGCAAGAAGCAGACCGCGAAGCGCGGGCGTGTGGCTTATCTTTGTCTGGAAACATTGCACTACCTGAGAAATTTTTAAAGCGTGCAAGCGCAGCGGGTAACTTACAAGCTGACAAAGGAATCGGTACAGACGTAGGCGAAGGTATCGCAGCACTACGCGAAGCTACATTCTTAGAAACGCTAGGCTGTAAAGTAATCACAGGCGCAACTGCAAATCTACGCTTTCCTAGAATTTCAGTAGGTTCTGCTGGAACGTGGGAGGGTGAAGTAGACGCTATTGATACCAGCGTACAAGAACACGACGACCTAACGCTAACACCTAAACGCGTAGCCGCTACGGGTATGTACAGCCGCCAGCTTCTTATGCAGGGCGGAGCGTCAATTGATAATTTAGTGGTTTCAGATATTGCAGCTTCTTTAAATTCTGCAATTGACAGCGCCGCGTTTGTAGGTTCTGGTACTGGAGGGCAGCCTACAGGATTAATTTCTACGACAGGAATTGACGACCAAACAGACAGTACAGACGCTAAAGCTTTGCTTTTAGCTATGGAGGCAGCAATGTACACTAACGGCGCAATGGGCGGCGACAATGTACACATTATTTGCAGCCCTACAGCGTACAAGCTTATTAAGCAGACGGCACTAGTAGGAAATGTTAATGCGCTTTACGATATGGCAAGCCAGCAAGCTAACGGTTACAGTATTAAAGGCACTAACTTTTTAACTGACGCTACAACAGATACAGGCCGTGTAGTTATGGGTAACTTTGAACAAATGATTCTTACTTATTTTGGATCAGGAGTAGACATCACAGTTGACCCATATAGCGCTGGCGCTAACGCACAAGTAAAGATTTACGCTAACAGATTCGTAGACCTTGCAGCGAGACAGCCTAAAGCTTTCTCGAAGTGTGACAGCTTAACTGCATCATAAAGCAGCTAACTAGATAACAATCGAAAGCGGCGGCGTAACTGCTGCCGCTTTTTTTTTTACTTATATACTATGCTTACATACCACCGCTTAACAGAGCCTACAGATATTAATATAATTAGTCTAGCAGACTTAAAGACTTTTTTAAAAGTAGAAACTACAGAAGACGACGCGCTTATACAGTCAATGCTATCTACTGCCCGCGCGTATGTAGAAGACTATACAGGCGTACTTTGTAATTACGGGCAGGTAGACTTCTACGGCGAAAGCTTCAAAGACTTTCGATTTGCAGCTGGCCCCGTTAAAAGCTTAACCAGTGTAAGCTATAAAACAGACGCCACTACTTACGCAGACCTAGCAAGTACAGGCTTCGCCTTTAGTTCTAAGTCTATACCGCAACGCCTTGAGTTCTATAGCCCGCCTTCGCCTTATGATAAAACACTAGAGCGCGTTAAAGTAGTAACGAGTACAGGCTATAGCGAAACAGCAGTACCGAAGCCACTTGTACAAGCTATGCGCTTACTCGTAGGCCACTGGTACGAACAGCGCACACAAGTAATTGTAGGTACTATAACCGCACAGATACCGCTAGGCATACACGCACTACTTAACCCTTACAGAGTGTTATGAGGTACGGCAGACTAGACAGGCGTATAACTATAGAGATTAAAAGTAACGCCGCCCTTGACGAGTGGAGCAGCACCCCGTATACGTGGGTTACAAAATTAGAATGTTGGGGCCAGAAGACAGATCAAACAAGTACAGAAGGTACAGACCTTAAGCAGCTAGTTAATACTACGCGTACAGTATGGCGTATAAGATACAACGCAGAAATAAATACACAAATGCGCGTTAAATTTATTGAAGGCGTAGGCGCTAAAGCTGTAACGTATTACTACAGTATAACAGGTATAAAAGAAATAGGCCGCCGCGCTGCCTTAGATTTACTTACAGAAATATATAAGTAATGGCTTTACAGTCTGTAGGCCGTAAGAAATATACAAGGCGAAAGATAGGCCCCACACAGGGCGCTAACGTCGAAATAGATCAGGCAGCGCTTGATACACTTATTAAAGCTATTAACAGCCTACCTATAAAGCTAGGCGACAAATCTATAATACAAGGAATGAAGCGCGCAATGCGGCCCGCTAAGCGTATGGCTAAACAGCTAGCGCCGAAAGATAGCGGCTTTTTAAAGCGACAGATTACAATAGAGAAAGGCAAGTATACGCGTAATAAGCTAGCGGTAAGCGTTAACCCGTACGTAGTACTAGGCGTTAAGAATAAAAAGATAGGAAAGAAGAACGCAAAGAAGTATTTACACTTCGTACTACTAGGTACTAAAGCAGGGGTACGAAAGACATTTAAAAAAAGCTATTTCGTTATAAGTGGTAGCAATAGTAAAACAGTTAAAAAAGTACTAGTTAAAAAGATAAAACACACAGGCAGCAAAGGCGTAGACTTTTTTACTGAAACGTGGAACCGTACAAAGAACACTTGCCACAAACGTATGTTGCCCGAAATTGTGAAGCGGATAGAAGAAGTAAAACTTAAAGCTGGTATACGTTGATTAACTACTTAATAGATAAGCTTAAACTAGATAGCAATATCACGGCTACAGTAGGTACTAATATAGTACCGCTGTCACGGCTGGAGGGTACAAGTATACCCGCTATAGTTTTACAAATGGTAGACGCTACAGCAGAAGAAACAAAAGAAAGAAGTATAAACTTAGATACTACTACGGTAGAAGTTACAACACTAGCGAACACACCAAAGGCAGCATGGGACTTATCAATACTTATACGTACCTGTATTAATGGGTACAGTACAGGCGACGATATTCTAAGCTGTCAGTTTAGTAGCTGGGCTTCGGATGTATTCGAAAGTAAAGAAGTCTTTACTATAACAAGTACATACATAGTACTTAATAAAATTGCAAACGTTTAAACCTTTATAATATGGATATCTTATTACAAAACTGGCAGCTGGTGTTACTTGCTTTACTTGTAGCAGCCCGCGCTATTTTTTCACTTCTACCAAGTGACGCCCCCGCCGTGCGTGTATTCGGCTGGATCGACTTGTTAATAACGGCACTAGTAGGCGGCGACAAAAGAACTAAAAACAAATAACCCCCCCAATAAAATTTTATTACAATGGCAGTAAAGACAGCAGGCGTACTACACAGTAACGCAATCGGCATATACGTATTAAACGGTGCCAACAATTACGAAGCAGTAGCTTACTCTACTAGCGGCAGCTTAGAACTAAACCGCGAAACTATTGACGCGACAACGAAAGACAACGACGGCGCTAAGACTATTATACTAGGCGGCGAAGGCTGGTCAATGTCTTGCGACGGTGTAGTAAACTACTCAGCACTTAACCAAGACGGTACGACAAATACAAACGTACATACAGCTATTGATTTATTTGACGCTTGGAAAGCTAAAACAGAGTTAACCCTAGCGTGGACTAGTGGCGCAAGTGACGGATCTAACGCAGACTATATGTACACGGGCAAAGCGTTTATATCTTCGTACAGCGAAAGCGCAGGCGTTAACGACGTAGCGACTTACAGCTGTAGCTTTGAAAGCAACGGCGACATAACGAAGACAGAAATAACTAACGGTACAGATACCTTTAACGTATTAACTTAATACTATGAGTAATAACCTACGCGGCGCGTTTTCGCTACCGCTACCAGCTGGAGATGTAGACGTACTTCTAAACCTTAACGCCTTGCGCTTATGCACTGAGGCCGAAGGTATAGAACTAGGCGCACTACTCGAACGTATGGCAAGCGATAGCGTAACGGTACTACCTAAACTACTTTATGCAGCATATAAGAACAAAGTATTTTTAAGTGGCGGTACACCTGTTTACGAGTTCGAACAGTTCGCCGCGCAGGTAGGTACTCTAGATATAGAGGCTATACTTGAAGATGTACAAGCAGCTATGGAGGCAGGCGAACAGGGAAAAGCAACGGCCGCGAAAGCGGCCCAAGCTTAACCCTACGCTGGCAGCCGTTTTACTTCGGGGCTTTAAAGCTTGGTATCTTACCTAGCACCTTCTGGAGTTTTACGCTAGCTGAGTATATTAACTATAGAAGTAGCTTCGAAGGCGCAGAGCGTGCAAAATGGATTCACACCAGCAGCACGCACGCCTTACTAGCTAATATAAATAGGGGTAAGAATACCCGCCCTTATTCTAGTAATGACTTTAACCCGTACGCACAGCAGGCAGTTAAAGGCGACAAAGACAAAGTACTGACGGCGCCGCCTATTAAACTATTCAATGCTATGCAGAACACCTTAAGCAATGAGTAAAAGCAGCGCAGCCTTTAATATAATCTTCGGCGCTAATACTAGCGAATTAGACAGAGCGCTAAAGAGTACAGAAAAGCAACTAAACCAAACTAGCAGAAAGCTTAACAGTATTGGTAAAGGGCTTACTAGGGCTGTAACGTTGCCGCTTATAGGTATAGGCGCTGCGGCAGTTAAGAGCGCTGTAGATATGGAGGCTTTACAGACTTCGTTTATATCTTTAACGGGGGGCGCTAGGCAGGCCGCCGAAATGGTAAAGCAGTTACAGGACTTTAGCGCTAGCACACCGTTTCAAATAGAGGGCATTGCTTCTGCTGCGCGGCAGCTTATAGCTACGGGTACAGGCTTAGAAGATGTTAACGGTACGCTGCGCTTTCTTGGCGACATAGCCGCCGCTAGTGGTAGCCAAATAGAAGATATAGCCGCGATCTTTTCAAAGGTAAAAGCTAAGGGTAAGGTAGAACTGGAAAGCATAAACCAGCTAGCCGAAAGAGGTATACCTATATTTGAAAAGCTTAGCGAAGCGACAGGCTTAGCGACTGACGAACTAGGCGCGGGCGCGGTAAGCGTTGAGCAGTTTGAAGCTGTACTACGCGCTATGTCAGCAGAAGGGGGGCTGGCAAATAACGCTATGCTTAACCTAAGCGAAACGGCAGGCGGTAAACTTTCGACAGCCTTAGACGTATTAAAAAATGCAGGCGCAGAAATAGGCAAAGAACTACTACCAGTAATAAAAGAACTATTAGACGAAGTTATAAAACTAGCTAAGGCTTTCACTTCTTTAGACAGTAGTACTCAAAAAAACATTATACAGTTTAGTGCTTTGGCTGGCGCTATAGGGCCTATAACTAGGGCTTCGGGCTTTCTTGTGGGTAACGTTTCAAAGCTAGTACCTTTAATGAAAACGCTTGGCGGCCTTACTTCTGTAGCGTTTGGATCTAAGACTCTAATAGGTGTAGGTAGTTATACTAAAGGGCTGCGTACTATAGTAGGATTAAAAAATACTTTAAATAGTCTAGCAGCTAAAACGCCCGTACTACTAGCGGCTACTTTTGCTGTTGCTGGTATTTCTTCATTTATAGGAAAAGTAAAGAAAGCTAAAGCTTTAATAAAGGAGTTCAACGATATTGCTTTCAATGCAAAGAAACTATATAAAAGCAGAAAAGAGTTTTTCGAGGCAGAAGATAAACGTTTAGGCTTTCAAGCTAAAGCTTTAAGAACTTCTAACGCTACCGCAGCAGACTATACCAGAACATTAGAAAGCTTAACAGAAGAAAATGTACGTTTCGCTTTGAGTGTTCGTGAAGGTACTGTACCGCTATCACAAACTACGGGCTTCATTAACGTTTCAGCTGACGCGTTGAAGATATTGAAGGATAAAATGCAAGACGTCGTAGCCTTTGGCGGCGACAAATTACCCGCAGCCCTTGAAATACTACGCGACAGGCTTAAGACTTTAGCCGCAGAAGCAGCAGAACGCGAAAGCGTTACAGGTATTAAAGAAGAAGAAATTATACAAATTAGTGACCTAGAAAAGCTACTGTTAAAAGTAGCCGAACAGAAGGCGCGAATTAATGCCGTTAATTTATTTACACCTGACGAAATAGAAAAGCAGCGCGCGCTAGCTTCGGCCCTACACGATGCAGCAGTAAGCGCGCAGCTGCTAGGCGCCGAAGACTTAGCGAGACAATACGAAGCAGAAGCAGACGCCGCAGACGACTTAGTTACTAGCTTAGAAAAAGCAAACGCAGAAAGACAAAAACAAATAGACTTAGTAAACCAGTACGGCGGTAGCGTTAACGGCTTACTGTCTGCGCTAGGTAGTTACGGCGTAGTAATAGAAGAAAATAAACAGAAAGAAACGGAGGCAATAGACACCACTGAGGCGTTTAGTAATATGCTAGTACAAGGATCGCAGGCAATAGGGGGCGCGGTTACTTCTGTTAACGACTCACTACGCGAACAGCAAAGCTTACTGAGCGAACAGTTTGCACAAGGCGAATTAACAGCCGAAGAATATCACGACAAACTAGCAGAACTAGACGAACAAGCGAAGCACCAAAGGCGCAGCGCAGTAACGGAGGCAATCGGGCAAATGCTAGTACAAGCTACGGCGCAAGCTATAACAAACGCGTACCAATCAGCAGCCGGAACGGGGGTGGCTGCCGCAGCTATGGGGCCTATACTTGCAGGCGCAGCAGTAGCGGGCTTAACTTCTATGTGGGCGGCTTCTTTTGAACGTGGAGGTATGGTTACTGGCGAAACTTTGGCAATGGTAGGAGACAACCAAAGCGGTAAAGAAGCAATAATACCCTTTGAACGTATGGGCGAATTTTTGGGCAAGTTTGGCGGGGGCGGCGCGCAGCATATAGTAGTCAGCGGCAAGCTGTCAGGTAATGATATATTACTAAGCGCAGAACGTAGCAAGCGAAGCGTACAGCGTACAACTGGTGTAACTTTTTAAGCTATGGCTACAGTAACAAGGTTTTACAGTGAATTTAAAGACAGGAAAGGCTTAAACTGGCGCGTTGAGTTCTGCGATAAAGACTATACAGGTACAGAATATGAGCTAAAACTTGGCGCCGAAGCTTTTACTATTAACTGGGCAGGTAACGCGAACGAACCGCACCAGCCTATAGTTACCAGTAGCGCAGAATTTTATTTGATTATAGAAACAGCTGCGGCTTATGACTGGCTGCTCGAAATGCCTAACGCTGCGCCCGATCGTTTCACGGTAGCGGTTAAGTATTTAAGCGGGGTATCTTATGAGTTAAGATGGGCGGGCGTTGTAATGATAGACGGCGTAAGCATAGAAGATATTTACCTACCGCAGCAAGTTACGCTACAAGCTAATGACGACTTGTCGAGGCTTCAAGATGTACTATACAAGACTAGCGAGACGGTAGAATATAGCGGCACAGCGTTTATACACGAACATCTTAGAAACTGCTTCCTTAAATTAAGGACTGCGCACCACTGGGAAGATAGCGACGTACTGCTAAGGATAGTACCATACTTGAGACCAGCAGCAGACACAGGCGACGGGGTACAGCTTACCAAGTTAAGGCACGAATTTTTACACAATGCAAACAGCGACGGCGTAAAGCAATACCTTAGCGCGTGGCAAGTACTCGAAGAAATCGCGCTACTATATGGCGCGCGTATATTTTTGGACGGCGGTAAGTTTGACTTTCAACCGCTTGCAGCGTTTACACGCGACGCAGAAAGTAAGAAGCTGCTAGGTGTAGAACACTATACTAAGGGGGGTACTATTTTTAGCGGTGTAGATATAACAAATTATAGTGACTTTGATACAGAAATAGAACGGTTAAGAGGCTGGCGCACTGACTTTCTACCACGACTTAAAACAGTAGAAAGAACGTACAACAGTGGCGGCACGCAGTTAGCGGGCTGGGTATGGCAGTACCCAGAAATACCGATACCTAGCACAGGCACGGGCGCTTGGCTAGCGCACAGCTGGACGGGCGCACAATCGGGCCAAATAACGCTAATGACACCTAACAGCGGCGCAGCTTATATACTTACAGACCGTACGCCGCGCTTTGGGTTGATATACCACGTAGACAGCGACACAGGTACACCTGCTTTAACTGGTAACGACAAAGCAATACGCTACCGCGTAGAAGTTAAAATAAAATTTGAGGGTATAGGCGGGGGTACTAACTACTACGTACAGCGAACAGCTACGCACGACACTACAAACACCGCCCCCGTACTACTGGCAGACGGTACACTTGCAGAAGTTAGCGGCGTAACGTATAGCGCAGCTACCTATACAACTACTTCTACAGATACGTGCGACTTTATAACTACAGCCGTAGACGGTACGCTACAGTATTTAATAGACGAATACTTAGAAGTTAATCTACCTGTAACGAATCAAATGAGCGTAGTATCTATAGGGGTAGCCGCTTACGCTATAGACAGCGCAGGCGTAGACGACAACACGATACACGCAGACGTTGACTACCAAACGACTAACGGCTTAACTTTATTTTATGATCACGGCGAAATAGTAGGCGCCGATAAGTATAGATATTATGCAAGCGCAGCAGCAGGCCGCGAAGTACTTACACTACCTACCGCAATACTAGGCGACGCTACCAGTGAAACCGCTGTGAATTACTTAGAGTTTGGAAGCGGCGCGACTACTTACTGGGAAACTTTAGACGATACAACAGAGCAGCGAGTACACCAGCACGTAGTGCGCGAAATACTAGCGTACAGGGCGCAAGCTATGGAGGTACGAAGCGGAACGCTTAGACCTATAGTATTAAATAATTTTGGCGGTAAGTTCTACTTTGGTACTAGTCTAGTTATAGATAACACCATAACGCCGCCCGCATACGATAAGCTTATATACGTACCTCTAAGTATGGACTGGGCCGCCGCGCGTGCAGAGTATACAGTACAAGCGGGCCTATTTCGTAGGGCTGTAGCAGATATAGACGAAGAAGACGAAGATATACCAGTACTAGGCGCACCGCCACCAGAAGACGGCGGCGCAGTGGAAATGTCAACACTACCGCAGCAGCTTAACACTGGATCGCAGCAGAACTTTAACAATACAATAGGCGCAGTACTACGCCAGTCTATGCGACAGGCAGAGCGTACGAAGTTAGGGTATATAACAAACACCGCAGCCGTTAACTTAGATACTGCTATTACAGTACTTAATAGAATAGTAGGCGACTATACAGCAGACGCGGGCAGCCTTAAAGCTATAACACCAATAGGCGCCACTACGCCGCCCCGTATAGATATATACAAGGCAAACGACGACACAGTAACGCAGGCGACTGTTAAAGTAACTATAGCAGTAAGTACGGCGCTAGGTAGTAGCTATACTTTTACGCTACCTAAAACGTTACCAACTACAGGCAGCGAACTTCTGGCAATAGGCACTAGCGGCACAGTTAAAAAAGTAACCGACGGCAGCAGCGGCGAATTTCTAACCACTAACGGCGCAGGCGTTTTGAGCTGGGCCGCAGCTAGTGGGGGCAGCAGTTCGGACGGCTGGCACGGTAGTACTACACTACTAAAAGTTATGCCTACAGAGTTTTTTATGAATGACGACTATACAAGGGCGCCCCTAGCTGTAGAAGACGACACTACCGACTACTTAGGGATAAGATGCCCAGCTAATAGCGTAGAGTTATACGCCTTTGTAGCTATACCTACAGGGTACAAAGCTACAGACGTACAAGTATACGCGAGCGCCTCTACTAGTTCAGCAGTTACAGCTTACAGCTTTAACCACACAAGCGGCGCTATAGTAAGCAAAGGCAGCGGCGACTTTAATAGCGCTATAGATATAACAGACGTAACAAGCGGAAGTACTACAAGTGTAGCTATAAAGCTAGCGCCTGCAAGTAATCTTACTGTGATATACGGCGCAGACATAACACTAGCGGCGGTATGAGTATACACAAAGAAATAATACTACACTGTAGCGCTACACCCCCCGCGCTAGATATAGGCTTTGAAGATATAGACCGCTGGCACAAAGCGCGCGGCTGGCGTATGTGCGGATATCATTATATTATACGGCTAGACGGCAAAATTGAACGCGGGCGCGAACTTAACGAACAAGGCGCGCACACTAAAGGCCATAACGCAGCGGTAGGCATTTGTTACGTGGGCGGCTTAGATGAAAACGGCAAGCCAAAAGATACACGTACAGAAAAGCAGCAGAAAGCACTTGTTAAGCTTATTAAAAGCCTAGCGCTTTGCTTGGGTAAGTTAGAAATACACGGACACAATGAGTACAGTAGTAAAGCTTGCCCGTGCTTCGACGTTACAAAAGAATACTACCTGCATTATATAGCTAACAATGAGCAAGCAAAGTAACCCGTATATACAGCTGCTTAGTCAGTTAAATATAACGCAAGCGTTCAAAACTAAGGGGCGGCTGCGTCGCTGGTCTGCTAAGCGTACAGTAGGGGGCGCGGTAGTTCTAGAGGCTTTATATCAAATTCACGAATACGGCATAACGTGGCCCGCTATTACTTTAACAGCTATAGGAGTACTGCCGCTTTGTTTGTCTTTTTTCGAACATATAGAAAAATGAATAAAGAAATTAGCGAGTGGGTAACGGTTAACTGTTTAGGCAGTATATGGGCTTTAAGCGCTTACACCGAAATTATACAGGGCGGGCTTTTCATTGTAGGATCTATTGCGCTAATATGGTACAATATAGAAAAAGCTTTGAAGGTAAGGGCAGAACGTAAGAAGCTAAAAAAATGATAAAGCTTTGTATTGTATTAATTTGTGCAGCTAATACAAAGTATAAAATACAGGCGTATAAGCGCGTCGATATTGCAGACGTAGCTATATGTACGCTGTGTTTCATAAGCTTATTAACAGGCTGGCGTTAATAAAGTTTACCACTAAAATTATTGTATTCAAAAGTTACCGCTTAGTATTGCTGTATGGTTTTGAATGATAATAGTTATAGTGTAAATAAACACACTACTAGTACTGAGTACTTTAGCGGCCCCAAAATACAAGCTGTTAACGAAATGTATTCTATTAAACACTTAAAGGCTAGAGGGGTATGAGTAAAAAAATATCATTAAACAAAGAAATTATAATGCGCGGTAGGACATATAACGTTTATATATGCCACAAACAATACACTTTTACTAGCAGAAGAAAAGCCGAAGACTTTCTACGCGCCGCAGATAATTATATCAATACACAATTCGAAGCAGTAAACACGAATCTGATAAGTGTATATGCAACGTACCGCCGTTTAAGCTGGTTTATTCACAGCTACGACCGTAGCAGTATAAGGCTACAGATAAACGAAATAGAGCAAGCTATAGAATTAACTGTATCACGATCCGACTGGAGCAGCTGGCGGGATACCACATTTAACAAGCTAGACTATAGTATAACGCTGTTAGATAACATACTAGGGCGTATGCAAGAAATAAGCAAGCAGAAGAAGTACACAGTATTAAGTGCTGAAATACGCGCCAGTATAAACGCTGTGCAAATGTTAAAAAACGACGCCGATAAGTTCCAGCTTAAAAACATAAAGTACCAGCCTGACGAATTGAAAATAGTATATAAAAAAATATCTAATTATAAATAAATGAGCTTTTTAACAAACAATTACGAGCGCGCCGCAGCTGGTAGCCAGTATCTAAAATTTGCCCCAAATGATAAGGCAACTATAAGAATTATATCTAACCCTGTAGAAGGTATAGAGGTATGGAAAGATAAAAAACCCATACGTTGGAAATATGCAGGCGAAATGCCAAAAGAAGCATATAGCGCAGACGATAAGCCGAAGCCCTTCGCCGCGTTTGGGGTATACCACTACGAAGCTAAGGAGTACAAAATATACCAATGTAGTACGCGCTCTATATTGCTAGAACTGGCTAACCTTAACGAAGTAAAAGGCGACCCTTTAAGCTACGATATAACAATAACGCGAAAGGGCGCAGGCTTAGATACTAAGTACTACGTAGAACCAAGCAGCCCTACAGAGTTAACAGAAGAAGTACTACAGGCAGCACAAGAATTTAACGCTAATGTAAATATAGAGGCGCTTTTTACAGGTGATAACCCCTTTAAAAGTTAATACTATGATACAAGATATATTGAATAGATTAAGACAGGGGCAGTACGTAACGTATTACGACCTTAAAAACGTAATAAAAAACATTGAACCGCTTGACCGCTTACAGCTAGAACTTAAACTAAAACAGCGCAAGCTAGAGCTACTTCTTGAGTTCGCAAAAGCAGAAACGGGGCGCACCCCGATATACAACCAAGCCGAAGTTATGCGCAAAAGCTTGTACTTACTTACAGGTAACGCCTGCTATAATATGGACGGCGACCAGTATATAAGCGAAGAAGGTAGAATACTAAGTAAGAAGCAGCAGAACAAGTACTACCAGCTGCTAGTTAATGCAATAGCGAACTAATGGCGTTATATATATGCACTTGCGGGGCGCTAGAAGTAGAAGCGCGCGAGGTAACTATACGAATAGTAGAAGGCAAAGCAGTAAACAATTTAACGTGTATAGAGTGCGGCGAATATCTACAACTTAAAAACCCCAAAAGCGGGCAGTGTGCAGGCTTTACAAGTAATAAATACGGGCAATTATGAATATAGAAGAAATAAGGTTAAGCTTTAGCAGCTTAAAAGCGTTTGGCGCCAGCCCTGCACACTTCGCGCACTATAAGAAGCGCACTTTCAAAACTAGCGCCGCAATGCGACGCGGAAAGCTAACGCATACGCTTACACTAGAGCCCCATTTGCGCGATACTTTAAAGGTAATAGACTGCACTACTAGGGCCGCGAAAGCATACAAAGAAGCAGCAGCTATACACGGCGAAGATGACGTATACACACGTACAGAAGTAGAAGCAGCGCAAAATTTAGCAGATAGAGTACACGCGCACCCTTTAGCGCACAAGCTAATAACTAGAGCCGTAGAAGTAGAAAAGCATCTATACTGGCAGCTGGAGGGGGTAGACTTTCACGGCTACGCTGACGTAATAGGACGCGACTATATAGCAGACTTAAAAGTTACAGATAACGAACCGCGCAAGCTGCAGCGCTGGGTACTAGATAACTTGTATCATATGCAGCTAGCGCTATACTCTTACGCTGAATTTAATATGCACAGCGTAGTAAAACACTACTTAATTACAATAGATCCCAACGCGCCGCACGGCGTAGTAGTATACCAATTAAGCGCAGACTTTATAGAAGACGGAATACGACGCGCTAAGCTAGAGGTACGAATGTTTAAAGAGTGGTATAAAGACTGGGACGGCGAAAGCACGCCGCTTTCTTACGATATGTTCGAAGAAGGCGAAGCGGTACAGCTAGACCTGCCAAGCTGGTACAGATGAATAAAGAAGCAGTAATACAAACAATAAAAGAGGGTACAGAAGAAGAAGCTATACAAGCGCTAGACAAGTACACCAGCGAATACGCCGCCCTTATACTATTAACATTAACAAAACAAATACAATGACAGCACACCGCAAAGGCTTAGGCTACGAGTGGAAAGTACGCGACAAATTTCGCGCGCTAGGTTATGTATATGCCTGTACTAGTAGGGGGGTAGATAGATCACTAGACGCGGCAGGCGTAGACCTTGCCAATACTGGCGACTTTCTAGTACAATGTAAAGCCGTAGAACGTGGACTGAGCGCACACAAAATACTGGATCATATGCCGAAATGGGAAGGTAAAACAAGGTTAATGATTCATAAGAGAAATATACGTAAGCAGTACGGCGGCGAGGTGGTAAGTATGTACTGGGCAGACTTCGAAAAGTTAGTAATAGACGCGAACAAGGCTAGAAGCTTAGACGATGAAACACGACGAACTAAAGAAGATTAAGAGCGAAATAGCTGACTTAAAGCGCGAACTTAAGCGGGTAGAAATAACCGAAAAGCGCACAGGGGTACAGTACAAGCTTATTAACTGGCGTATAGAAAAGCTAAAAAGCAAATTCGTAAACGCTAGAGAGATACAGTTACTGCACACACTAGCAGAACTGCGCAGCGTATGGGGTAAGCGTTTAAATTGGACAGACGAAGACTTTAAGCAATGAAGATACTTAATTTATACGCGGGTATAGGCGGCAACAGAAAGCTATGGCCTAAAGAAAACGAAATTACAGCCGTTGAAATAAATAAAGATATAGCCGCAATATATAAAGACTTGTACCCCAATGACAAAGTAATAATAGCAGACGCGCACCAGTATTTACTAGACCATTACAAAGAATTTGATTTTATTTGGAGTAGCCCGCCCTGCCCTAGCCATAGTATAACAAACCACTTTTTGAACGCGCGGGGGGTAATTAGATACCCCGATCTTAAACTTTACGAAGAAATAATACTACTTACAAATTTCTATAAAGGTAAGTATGTAATAGAAAATGTAAAAAGCTATTACACCCCACTAATAGAGCCCCAAAAAAGCGGGCGGCATTATTTCTGGTCAAATTTTAATATACCAGCCGTAGAATATAAAAAACAAATCGGTAGAATGAACGGAAAAAAGAAAGATATGGGCAAAGCTCAGGTAGTTCTACGTAGTAAGAATTTAAAAAAGCTAAATATAGACCTAAGCAAATACAGTTATAAAGATAAAGACAGGCTATTACGTAACTGTGTAGCGCCTAAAATAGGCTTAGCTATATATAATAAAGCTTTTAATATAATAGAAGAAAGCAACCGCAAGCAGTTAGATATTTTCAGTAATGAATAGGCAATTTTTAGGCATATGGATCCCCGCCGCGCTGTGGCTAGATAGTACGCTAAGCATAACGCAGAAGGCTATACTTTTAGAGGTACAAAGCTTCACAGAACACAATTACCAGTGTTTTGTTTCTAACGACCACCTAGCGAAGTTATGCGCGGTAAGTAGTAGCGCAATAGAAAAGGCTATACGCGACCTATGTAAGAGGGGGCTTCTGCACCGTACGACACAGTATAACGGTACGTACAGGCAGCGTATACTTATAGTGCCTACAGACATACGCGAAAGCTGGACGCACCCGCAACAAACTGAGGC
>UEXM01002102.1_pt1 | contig 14919 bp, 7 predicted proteins | sample 1796661 | NCBI WGS metagenome assembly UEXM01 (sample SAMEA4772469, study PRJEB27181) | metagenome | reverse complement strand
AAAATATCTACAATTCCTTTGTGACAGGTTTTTCGGGTATCATGAAAAATATAGAAGGTTTCCCACTTTAAAGTTATTAGTTTCGATTATTAAAGACGATTTAAGCACAGGCGATGATATTATTCTACGTGAACAAGTCATTGAGTATCTTTCTAGAATGAAAGCAAATCCTAACGTCACTGATTTAAAATATGTAAAAGAGAAAACGCTTAATTTCTGCAAAAAACAAGCATTGCAACAAGCACTAGAAGAGAGCGTAAAAGCAATTAAATCTGAAAATTATGAATCAGTTTTGAGTATTATGAAAGAAGCTGTCTTTAAAGGGAATACTTCCACAATTGGTCATGACTTTTTTGAAGATCATGAGTCAAGATTTGTATTAGTTGACAGAGCCACATGCCCAACAGGCATTATGCACCTAGACAAAAAAGATGTATTAAATGGTGGCCTAGGTAGGGGTGAAATTGGTGTTGTCGTTGCCAATACAGGTGTTGGAAAGTCTCACTATCTTGTCGCAATGGGCGCTGAAGCGATAAGAAGAGGTAAGAATGTAGTTCATTACACATTTGAGCTAACAGAAACAGGAGTAGGTATAAGATACGACAGCAATTTGTGTGATATACCATCTTCAAACGTTTACGAAAATAAAGAAAAAATACTCAAAACTTATTCAGATAATGACTATGGTCGCTTGATAATTAAGCAATATCCAACTGGTGCCGCAAGTATTGTGACTATTAGAAATCATCTAGAAAAACTGGCAATGAAAGATTTTAAACCAAGCTTACTTGTAATCGACTACGCGGATATTATGAGATCAACAAGAACATACGACTCACTTAGGCATGAATTAAAATTAGTATACGAGGAACTTAGAAACTTGGCGATGGAACTTAATATACCCGTTTGGACAGCATCGCAGGCAAACAGAGACTCAGCAAAATCAGAAATTGTTGGATTGGAAAATATGTCTGAGGCTTACGGTAAGGCAATGGTTGCTGATGTTGTCGTTTCACTCTCTAGAAAACCAATGGAAAAGTCAACAGGCGCCGGCCGTCTTTTTGTTGCAAAGAATAGAGCAGGTAGAGACGGATTGATGTTTCCAATTAGGATTGACACAGCCCGGTCTAAGATTGAAGTAATTGAAGGTGTCGAAGAAATGTCAATTACTGATGCTATAGAAAGCGCGAATACAGGATCAAAAAACATGTTAAAATCAAAGTGGAAAGAAATTACAGGAAAATAATTAGGGAGAATTAATGTACAACTATCAACAAGTATATGATGCGTCATTAGAATACTTTAAAGGCGATGAATTAGCAGCCTCAGTTTTTGCAGGAAAGTATGCATTGCAAGACGCAGATGGAAATTATGTAGAGTTAACACCAGATGATATGCACCAAAGACTGGCATCTGAATTTGCAGGAATAGAAGCCGGTTATGAAAACTCAATGCATTATGAAGAAATCTATAGTCTATTTAAGGACTTTAAATATGTGGTCCCACAAGGATCACCAATGAGTGGTATTGGAAATGAAGCAAAAATTCAATCTTTATCGAACTGCTTTGTCATTGAATCCCCAGCTGATTCTTACGCAGGTATTCTTAAAACAGATCAAGAGCAAGTACAGATTATGAAACGTCGAGGCGGAGTAGGATTTGATATATCTACCATTCGCCCTAAAGGCATGACGACATCTAATGCAGCAAAAACAACAGATGGGATCGAGGTTTTTCTAGATCGCTTCTCTAACTCTTGTCGTGAAGTTGCTCAAGGTGGTCGCCGCGGCGCATTAATGCTCTCAATATCAGTCCATCACCCGCAAGTTATGGAATTTATTAAGATTAAAAAAGATCTTACTCGAGTAACCGGTGCTAATATCTCTGTGCGTGTCACAGATGAGTTTATGAAAGCAGTGAAAACAGATGATCATTACACAGTTCGATGGCCTGTTGATTCTGACAGCCCTGAAGTTCATGATCATTTTAAAGCAACAGAAGTTTGGGATGCGCTAATCGAAGGCGCACACGCTTCAGCAGAGCCTGGAGTTTTGTTTTGGGACACAGCTACTCGAATGACACCATCTGACGCTTATACAGACGTAGGTTTTGGATCAGTATCAACAAATCCTTGTGGTGAGATTATTCTTTCTCCTTACGACAGTTGTCGATTAATGCTTATTAACTTAACTTCTTTTGTTTTAAAGCCATGGTCTCAAGATGCAAAATTTGACTTAGGAAAGTTTAGAGTTATTGCAAGAAAAGCACAGCGATTAATGGACGACATGATCGACTTAGAGATTGAACAAATTGATAAGATTTTAACTAAGATTGATAATGACCCGGAAAATGAAGAAGTTAAATATTACGAAAGAAATCTTTGGAACACAATTAGACAAGTTGCAATCAATGGACGACGAACCGGTTTAGGTATTACCGGCCTAGGTGATGCAATTGCAATGCTAGGACAAAGATACGGTTCTGATGAGTCTATAAAAACGACAGAAGAAATTTATAAATGGTTGTCACTTGCTTCCTATGAAGAGTCAATACAGTTAGCCAAAGAACGAGGCGCTTTTGAAGTATTTGATCACCACAAAGAAAGAGATCATTCCTTTCTACAAAGAATATTTAGTGAGCTTACTCCTGAAGTGATCGAGGATTACAGAACATACGGTCGGCGCAATATTGCAAATACAACAACAGCTCCAGCCGGCTCTGTTTCTTGCCTAACTCAAACTACTTCGGGAATAGAACCTGCATTTATGCTTCATTATACACGTCGAAAGAAAGTGCAAAACGGTGAAGAAGTAACGTTTGTTGATGATCTCGGTGATAAATGGACAGAGTTTAATGTGTATCATCACGGTTTCAAGCAGTGGTTAGATCATACCTCATCTTTTTACACAGAAGATGATCGACAAACTCGATGGAAGCCGGATGATATTGAGATTGCTGTTAAGCATTCCCCTTATGCAGGCGCAACTGCTAATGAAATCGACTGGCGTGCAAAGGTGAAACTACAATCAGTTGCACAGAAATGGATATGCCATGCCATCTCAAATACCACGAATTTACCTGCCGACATTAATGTAGAAACTGTAAAAGACATCTACATGCTTGGTTGGGAGCTTGGATGCAAAGGTGTGACTGTTTATCGTGATGGTTCACGTTCAGGTGTTCTCGTATCAACTGATGATAAAAAAGAAGACAACACAGTAATCATTGAAAGAGATGCGCCTAAACGTCCAGAAGAATTGGAATGTGATATATATCACACATCAGTAAAAGGTAAGAAATGGGCTGTCTTAATAGGGCTTCTTGATGGTAAACCATATGAGGTAATAGGAGGTTCTGCAGATCAAATAGAGATTCCTTCTAGATATCGTCATGGTAAACTATATAAAAGAACATTTAAAACAAGGAATAGTAAGTATGACCTCACAATAGGTGAAGGTGATAATCAATTAGTTGTCAAAGATGTTGTATCTGTTTTTGACAATCCTAATCATGCTGGGTACACAAGAGTAATATCAACATCACTTCGCCATGGTGTGCCAGTTCAATATCTTGTAGAACAGATGCAAAAAGATAAAGAAATGGATATGTTTAGTTTTAGTAAGGTGATATCTAGATGTCTCAAGAATTATATTGTTGATGGCACTGAAGTAGATAGAACATGTCCTGAATGCGGAGCCGAAGGTAGCTTAGTATACCAGGAAGGTTGTGTAACATGTAATTCTTGTGGTAGCAGTAAGTGCGGATAATAAAAATATGTCCGTGTTGCGGTTGCGATCCTTGCGATTGCCATAGATAGAATATAAAGAGCAGTGTAAAAACTGCTCTTTTTCATTAAGATATATAATATAAAATATAATAAGGAGAAAAAATGCTTTGGAAGTATAATACATCACCGCTAGTAAAAGAATACGAATTAAATATGCAACCTGTAATTGTTAGAGTTAACAAATTTGATGAAGATAGCGCAAAAGAATTTAGTACAAAGGTTGCCATGGCACACAATACCGGACAAAAAGTAATCCCAATTGTAATTGACAGTTACGGAGGACAAGTGTATTCACTGATGTCAATGATATCAACAATTAAAAGCTCAGAGTTACCTATCGCAACAATAGTACAAGGTAAGGCAATGAGTTGTGGCGCAATACTGTTTTCTTTTGGTGAAGAAGGGCGCAGATTTATGGACCCTAACGCAACGCTTATGATCCACGATGTAAGTTCTGGTCAGCTTGGTAAAGTAGAAGAAGTAAAAGCATCGGCAAAAGAGTCAGACAGGTTAAACAAAATAGTTTACAATATGATGGCACAAAATTGCGGCAAAGCTGACGATTACTTTCTTAAGATAGTAGATAAGAAAAAGCATGCTGACTGGTTCTTAGATTCTACTGAAGCTAAAAAGCACGGATTAGCTAATCACTTAAGAGTGCCTAAAATAACTGTCAACTTAGATGTTACAATTGATTTAGAATAATTAAATTATTATTAGGAGTTTATATGTTAGATGAAGTAACTGAATATATTGGGTGTACAAAAGCTTTGATGTCATGGTTTCATGCTGCGCATCATGTCACAAAAGGTGCGGGTTTTGCAGGAGATCATGTCTCTCTTTACGGAGAAATATATAACGGAATCAGTACTGACTTTGATGCATTAATAGAAAAACTTATTGTGATATGTGATACAGAAAAAGTTGCATGTCCTATTGATGCATCTTTGGCGTCAATTCCTTTTTTAATGAGTTTTACCTCACCAGTCAACCTGAACCCAGATTCAATTGCCGCAATCGGCCTAGACTTTATGAGGCATCATGTTTCACACTTGACAAGGCTATACTCATTTCTAGAGTCAAAAGGTCACTTAACCTTAGGTGCAGATGATTATTTAGCTGCTGCTGCTAATCAATATGAAACATATGTGTATCTACTAGGACAGCGAGTTAAAAGAGGATTATAATGTCAAAAATAAAATACAATAAAAAATCAGCTTACAAATACGGGTGGTTACCAAATTGGTTTGGTCATACTGAATTTGACAATATATTGGTTGAAAAAATTAAAAAATGGCAAAAAAGTAAAAAATTAACTGCCGATGGTCTTTGTGGGCCAGGAACCTATAGAAGGATTTTATCAGAAAGATTAAACAATATTGACGACTATGAACCAACTAATGTAAAAAACAAAGATGCATCTTTTATAGTTAGTCAAGGAAACTTTATACCTATTAACTGGTCTAAGGTAGTTTTGTGGTCTGAAGAAGACGGGCTAGAACTAAGTTCTGGCTTTACACCTTATTCAGAAAAAAGAGACATTAAAATGTTTATGAATCACTGGGATGTTTGCTTAAATAGTAAAACATGCCACAGAGTACTTAATAAGCGAAATCTTTCTGTGCACTTTTTAATCGATAACGACGGTACAATATACCAGACGAACGATATCAACAATGCCAATTGGCATGCGGGCAATAAAAAGATTAATCACAATTCAATTGGCGTGGAAATATCAAATGCATACGACCTTAAATGGCAAAGCTGGTATTCTAAAAAAGGTTATGGGGAAAGACCGGTTATTGAAGGCGAAACTGTTCATGGGAGATCAATGAAGCCTTTTACAGGTTTTTATGATGTGCAAATAAAAGCTCTCCAAGCATTATGGTTAGCAGTTAGTGAAGGACTAGGTATTCCTTTGGATTGTCCAGTTGATAATGATGGTAACACACTTAAAACTGTTGATCCAGAAGTAAAAAATGGATCATTTGAAGGTTTTGTAAGTCACTACCATGCAACTAACAGAAAAATAGACTGTGCCGGCTTAGATATAAAATCGCTAATTGACCATATAAAATAAGTTTTGCTTTTACTTTTCTTGTATAATATATAGAATTATACAAGTTAAGTTAAGTTTGAGTTAAGTTTATGACAGCGTTAAGAATTAATGAGTCTTCGGGCTCAATAGGATCATTGCAAGTATCTGACGGATACGGTGGATTTCTTTCTGGAAGTTTAGTTGCTGGTACAAATGTTACCATCGACAACAATCTCCAAGGAGGCTTTACCATCAATGCGTCTGTTAATGGAAACGAAGTGGCAATTGGTTCTCCGGAAGATAGTACTTACACAGACGGTCTTTTTAAAGACTTTACTGATGATACACGCCTAGGCATTGCAATTGACAGATTTAATGAAATTCTTGCTTTGTTAGCACCTGCTCCTGCGCCATCTGTAAGTACAATTAACAACACTTCAACTAACGGTTCGAGTGTTTTTCTTTCTTTCGGCCAGTCAAACGACTTAGAAACAAGTGACAATTACTATACTGTAGAAAACTTAACACAGCTAGGTGACGCAGACGTTAATAATGTTTACGACATTAATTCACAACAAGGTGATTTAAGGCTTGGCGTATACTCATCATTACAGGATATAGAAGGCGTTGTTAATGAAGAAGTAGCTGCTGATGGTAACAATTATGTAGAAAACGCATTCGGTAACGCAGACGCAGGACAACTTAAATTAGAAGTTAACGGTGGTACGCCAATCCACACAGTAGACATTACATCTACGGGTTTGTCAGGAAACCAAATAAGCGCAAGTGGATCTGGTTTTATAAACTTAAGTCAAGCTGAATCCGGAAGATTAGATAACGGCACAGTATTTCCAAACTTTAAACATAGGACAGTCAGTTATAGAATATCACAAAGCGATCAGAGATTAGGTTGGAATTATGCAAGAGTTATACATGATATATCAGGTGTAGAATATGTCACCAATTATATAGAATGGGTTAACGATACAGATGTCAGTCAATTGCAAACCAATAATCAAAGTATGTTTTTTATTGGTACGGGCGCAACGCACCTGTCAGGAATAAAATACTTCACGGGTGGAACATTTACCTATGAAGTAGAAGTTGCCAATGCTTACCAGAAAGTTTATGATGATGTAGACACAACATTTACCACAACATTTTCAGGTAATCACAGCAACACTAGTTTAACGTTTACCCCTTTATCTAAAGCGGCGATCGACACAGCAAATGGTGAAGATCACACAAAAATAATAGATATATCAAAATCATCAAATATAAATACGGAATATATGCTTGGCGGTAGCGTAACAGTTGGTGTAAATGCTTCACACCCATTCAAGACTAATATAACAAATGGTGGCCAAGCCTCAACTGGCAATGTTTTAATATATAACGTAACAGACACGTCTACTAACACTCTAGAAACTTTTGGCGCTGAATCTTATAGATTGATCAGCGGATCTTATGATAATCAATCTGATGTAACCTCGGGAACATGGGATAATCAAATTCATATGACGGGAAGCAACCTAGGATACTCTGACGGCTTGCAGTTTTATGACAAAAAACTCTACTCGCCTAGTTCGACTTTAAACGGTGGAGACTTTGCCAGTCTTACAATAGGCGCACCGGACAACAATCCCGATTATTCAGTAGAAACAGGCTCAAGAACTTTTTATAGAAAGTTTGAAAATACCGGTTCAACAATTTACGATATTAGATTAAATATTAACGGTTCAAATACAAATATTGTTGCCAACACGCAGCCTCTAAACTCTACAGACATAAAAGTGTTTATTAAAGTTCCTGAAAAGACTGGATGGCTTGATCTAGGATCACCATACAGTTACTCAAATAATGGCGATAACGATGGATGTTATGTTTTAAATTTTGATAATTCGCTTAATGCTGTAAATTACGCGACTTTTGGAACAGTAGGTATCTTGCAAAATGATTTTATTATTTTAAAAGTAGTTGCTGATATGACATGGCAAGGTAACATTGATCAGCTTGAACTAACTTTTAATGCTGGCGCTGGTAATATTCCTTCTGTTTCTGAAGTAACTAGTGTGGGCATCGATCAAACAGGATCTCAAGCCAATTTAAGCTTTGGCGCATCAAAGCCAATAAACAATTACACAAACTCTGCTATTAAAGCGCTAAATGAGCTTTATGGAAATACATCGTCAGGCTTAACAAAAATAAGAGGTGTGTATACAAAGTTAAGTGATATTACAGGAAAGGTTAATGAAGCAGTAAACGCTGTTACTCCCGGGTACCCTGCTTATTCTTTTTTAGATGGTGATCAAGGAAATTTAGAACTTTATTTAAACGGAATTAAAATACAAGACGTTAACTTGACAACACATACATCAGGACCGTCGTTAACAAACGGTTCAGGGTTTGCTGCAATATCAGAGTCAGCGCCAGCATTAAAGTATTCTAATGGGGTACCTAATTACTTACAGTTTTACCGAACAGCTAGCTACATCATTAAGGCGTCGACCCAAGACGACGGTGAAAATACGCTAAAAGTTATACACAGGATTGGTTCTGAAGAAAGAATAACAAATGAAGTAAAATGGGTCAACGATTCAACTAGTCAGACAAATAACATTAGTTTTTCTAATTCAGTAATTGCAGATTTTACGTCATCAAATACTTTTTTCTTAAGCGGTGTTAAATATTTTATTAACCCAACTGGTGAAATAAAGACAAATGTTGTTAACTTATATCAAAATGTATATTCAGATGCTTCAAATGCCGTTGCTATAATAAACTTAACAAACTCTACATGTACAAATATAGAAATGAACGGATCAGGGTTAACAAGTACAAAAACATCAAGTGGCGCTAGTACATCTTTACAGATACTTAATACAAGTAATGATTCTAACTTGACTGAATTGAACGTGACAGGATCTTTGGCGTTTAATCAGGCAACATCAATTAGCGGATCTTTTGAAAGCCAGAGCCCTAAAACAATATCGGGAAAAATAAAAGTAATTCACCCGCTCAAAGGCACAACAACGTCAAGCTTAATTACATCATCGCCTTTTTTAGTTTATTCGTCAACCAATACGTCAGACGCCTCAAGTAATGAAAACTTTGACAGTGAAAATTTTAGACTTAAGTCAGGAAATTTTAACAATCAGGCTGATGTAACAAACAGCAATTATAATTGGGAATCCGAATTCTCAGTTAACAATCCAAGTCAAACAGGTTACTACGGTGGACTTATTTTACATGGCACGAAGTTGCTATCACCAGTCAATGCTGGAAATTCAGGTGACTTCAGAAACGTTAATGACGGTGGTGTATTTATCAGCCCAGACAATAATGTCAATTATAGTGTTTTAGGAAGTAATGATCTCACCTTTTATAGACACTTCTTTAATAATACAGACAATGACATTGCTAGCCTAACAATTACGCTGGAAGGCGATGCATCTATCGTCAACACAGCGACGTCTTTAAGCGCTAACAAAAACGTTAATGTTGAGATAAAAACTCCGGGTAAAACTGGATGGATGGATCTAGGTAATCCGACTGATGGATCATCGTCAGATGGTTCTGGTTGTTATGTAGGAAATTTTACATCAAACATTACATTGTCAGGGGCAACTAATACTTGTTCGTTTGGTACAACAACTGTAGATGGCAACTCAGACTACTTTGTTATAAAAATAACAGCAAACAAGGGCTGGACCGGATATATTTCTCAGATCACAATTGGATGGGGGTAATTAAAGATGGCAGGTAAAACTAATATAACAGCTACTTATTTTTCTCAAAAAAAGCTTCTGGGAAAAGCAAATACGTCAATTCTTAAAAAAGATTACGAAGAAGCAATATCCTCAAATATTCAAACCAATGCAAATATCATATTTGGAGAAACTGTAACAAGCGACCCATTTAGCTCAATTTCAACCATATATGGAAATGATGGTATAGTTGAATATCTTGAGTTCGATTTAGAGCAAATTAGTGGTACAAAGTACTTAGCATCAGAGTCAGTTGGCGGAGAAGGGTCACAAATATCAGGTTTTCATAGTTACAGATTTAAATTCAAGTCTGACTATGAGACAAATTCAACTTCATCATCAAATTTTACTAACAGCTCGTATGTTCATGAGTATCTTGGAAGAGCACAGTTGGTTTCTACATTTTATTCTGAGTTAGTACCCAACCCATACAATATAAAAATATTTGATAGTAATGGCACTGAAATACCTCTTGCTGATGAAATAGACTGGAGCGTTGATTATTATAACGGTATTTTATTCTTGCAAGACTTTGATGCTAATAAAATACCTGCAACAGCTAAGTGCTTTGTTTATGTAGGAAATTACTTAAACGATCAAATTGCAAATGCAGCAGCATCAGGCGACAACGAATATATTCAAAGTATTTCTAGTAATTTTTTAAGTGCAACTGGTTCAATGTCTTTTTCCGGTGGCGAAGGTTACAATTTTAATACTAACAATGTAGGTAGTGATACATTCTTTTTTGTAAGCGGTTCTTTAGACGGTCAAAATAATTCTGTTTTTGGTGGTGATATTGTGGTTAGTGGAAGTCTAACGATTGACACGGGAAATGCTTTATACAACGACGTAAAAGGAATCCCCCACCAGTTTGCAACACATGTGTATTCAGGAAGTTTTTTAGGAATAAACGAAAAAGGAAGTTTAGAAAAACGTAACTACATTTCTCCCGTATACGCTAAAAGTGCAACATCAGATTCTGATTTAATATATCTCACAAGATTTTCCGGTGTAAACGATAATGTTTCCGAAAGTTTAATTGTGGGTGGTGCATATGGCGCTAGAGACATGTATGTCAAAGGTCTTGTAGAAAAAATATATTTTGTTCACGATATAACAAACGCAGATTCCATAGCATCAAACCAGATATATCTTTTCGACACCCAACACTTCGGTGACCCGAGTCAGTATACAAGCTCAGGTGTCAGTTATAACAGTTATGATGGAGGCTCGTACGGTTATAAAGGTAACTTTATGGCAGATATCAGATCTGATGCAAACTACTCTTTTGACTTTTTAACTAGTAATTTATACACAATTGGATTTAATAACTTTATTGAGCAATATACAGCAGCTGACAACCCGAGCAGTGAAGGATCGATGTACCTTATTCAAGGTGAAGCTTCCATACCTTTACCTACGTGGCCGGGGTTAAGAACTGCCGTTGATGCTTCATTAACAATACCTAACTATACATACGAAAGAAACAGTTTGTCAGCGACGCTTAGTGGCTTTGAAATTGATTGCTTTTATCCCGGACAAGATGTCGATAGCACTAGGCAAAACTTTATTGATATCAAGTCTGAGTCTTTTGATCATTTTGTTACCGGTTCTGACCCATCTAAATTTGAGCTAGGTAGTGCTGCTACTAATGTGCAGGGGTTTGTGCAAGATAGCGCCGGAAATGATTCTGATATAAAGCCTCTGGATAGACCGGATCTGGACCCTATGAAATGGGAACAACTTTTCTCATACTATCTTTGCACAAACCAGATCGAGAAAATCAAATTAGGCACAAAAGTGTCAGTAAATAGAAGAAGCGTAGTATCAAATAGATATCTGTCCATTGACAAAGCGTCAATTGTTAATACAGTAATAGGTAATGCAAACACAACCGGGTTTAAATTCAATAGCGCACTTTTAACAAATACAACGCTGTTTGGTAATTTTTACACTTTACTTGCTGGTCTTGCAAATGCAATAAAAGTCTGGAATGACACTCCAGCTAACGCAAGCAATCAGGTTCCTGTTTTAAATCCGACGAATTATCCTTTGATAAAATGGGATCAAATAAGTCAATTATTGCACTCCTCATACGATACCACAACAATGCAATTACTCCTTGATACAAATAATAGTTTGAGTTTTGCAGCATTTCCGTATATGAGACTAAAATACTACTATGTCCCTACGATTTTAAGTGGTTATGAAAATCTTTTATCTTACTATGATAGTACAGTGTCATCTTACTCTGGTTTTGACCAGACAAGTATCACTTTGAACGGATCAACAACAGTTAATATTAACGGGCTAAGCTTTTCTTATAGTACACCTACGGATCTAGCTACAGCACCCAGTGTACCTCAGACTGTCTCGAGTAGCACAATTAGCAATCTTTTTGATTACGATAGCGGTGATCTGTCAATAAGAAGATTAGCAGAGAATAAATTTAATGAAACGTACTATTATTTCAAAGACTACGAAGAACAATTGTACTATCAGGCGTTATACAACCCTAGTATTGCTGATCCGACTGGAAGAGATTATTTAATTGAGGCAAACAGAGGACAGTTAGACTCTAATACAACTACAATTGATACTGTTGAAATTAGAAGTACATTAACTGAAAGAGATTTGACGTCAAGAAAATATTTAATTTTAACACAAGATCCTGCGCTTTTCGTCAACGGTGCAAGTGCTTTTTCAGGTCCAGTTTCAATATCACAACTAGAGGGTCAATCACCTATTAAGGTTTACACAAGTTTTCAGTTTGGGGAAGAAACACAACTACTTGATGATTCGGGTAATCCTATTACAGGATCAAATGGTTCTGTGCTTACAACATCAAATAGTCTGTTAACACTTAATAGCCGAGGTTTTACCGGAGATCTTCAGGTGACCGGCTCTATTGATGTTACGGGTATTGGGCCTAGTGATGGTATGAGCATTAATATGGGCAATCTGTCAATGATAACAGATCAGACAGGTTTTAACATGCCCTTGTTTTCTATGACAAACACAAATGCAGACCCATATGAAAGACCACAGATATTATTATCAAACAATATCCCGACATTTGTTAGCGGGACAAAAGCATATCAAATGGGTGAGGTGTCATTTGCCGGCCCAAGATCCGACTCACCGGAAGATGATAAAGAAAATATCACAATCCGTGCGCAGATAAATGAAGCCACAGGATCTTCGTCAGTTAACTATCTTGCGTTTGATTTTTACGTAAATGAAACAAGAAACCGGTTCAAAAACGCTGACGGAACTATTCCTGAATCAAATAAAAAAATACAAGTTCTTTCTTTAGGCCAGTTTGGTGACGAAGAAGTAGAAAACGAAAATAACATATCACTTGGAATGGGTGTTCGAGGAAACATAATCCCGCTAGGTATTGTCGACGATACAGACATAGGTACAGGTAGCATAATCTCAACTGATCATACATTGGGTAATCGTAGGTTCAGGTGGGGTGGGTTGCATTTAGGTGAAGACAGCCCAATAACTTTTGGCAATTTAAATATTACCAAAAGCCAGTTCGCTTATGATACTAATTATAATATGCCGGTATTTTCTGGTAGTGTTGGATTCGAACATGGTCTGCGCGGATCTCTGACATCTTTGTTAGACGGCACCCAGTATTTAAAAGGTATTGACGGTGTAATTGTTTCTACGGGTTCTAATGGTTCTGTTTCAATAGGTCTCGAAGGTTATTTGTCTAGTAGTATTTCACAAACATCAGATAATTACTCAGAAACAGGGTTGAGCGGAAGTCAAGTTTCATTTAATCAGTCTACTTTTGAATTAGCAAATTACAACGACAACAACATTAAGTTCTATCTTAATGGTCAACTTTTATCATCAGGTAGTCTCCAAGAAGTAAGTGTTGACGCAAACAAAGACTATTTTGTTAGTCCAGATACTGGAACTGTAACTTTCGCATCAGAGGTATTTCCCGAGGACGTATTAACAGCTGTTTATTATAATGACACATCTGACAGTCGAGGGCAATATAGGTATGATAGAATTCTTAGCACTGACCAGGCAGCAGGAACAAAAGTTTGGTTTAACTTTGACTTTGCAATCATAGATAATGATTACGATAAATTTGAAGTGTACGTTAACGGCCAGCAGTTATCTAGAATTGAGAGTCTGGCAAATAGTGAGACGCAACCTTACACTATTTTTGGACAAAACAGACTTATCTTTGATAGTGATTTATATGCCACAGATATTATCACTCTGTTATTTAAAATACCTAATCCTTTCTCGACAGGTGGTGGCGAAGACGATGAAGAAAACGAAGGAAGCGAACTAAACTCAAAAATAAAAGAAACAAGAAAGATGACGCAACAATACAATGCTTTGTCAGCGGTATCTTTTACAGATCTACCTTTTGATTTAGATATCTACAGTAAAGATGTTTTAATGGTCTATTTAAACGGACAATTATTACTACCCGGAACCTTAACAAACATTCAATCAGGAAGATCTGATTACTTTATTGAAAATAGCACAGTTCTAAAATTTGCTGATGTGATTACACCGGGTGATGTAATTACTTTTGATTTGCTAGTCCCAGGATATGAAAACGCTTTTGCAGATACGATCTTTGTTACGTCAAATAAGTCACTTTTAAATAACACTTTGCAAGTCACGGGTTCAAACGGTATTAGCGTCGAAACTAATACAGAAAATATTTTTATTAAAAATGATAAAGAAATGATATTCAATGAAGTACTGCAAGGCGGTACTGACGGAATTAATCAAAATTTTTACTTAAATCATGTTCCATGGTCTTCTAACGAGATAAGTATATTTGTTGACGGGAATCTCAAAGTTCCCTCCGGCTCAGCCGCAACATTTGATTATCAAGTCGCTGGTAATCAAATTAATTTTTTATCTTTATCGACACCCACATCCGGGAGTTTGATAATGGCAATTTACAATAGGGTAATATAAAATGTATAACACTTCAGATATTGCATTGGCTGCATATTTAATGATGCGTGGTTTAAAGCTTACTGTTGCTGAAAGAGAAAACTCAGGAAGGTTTAAGTTTGTTTTTGATGACCCGGAAGGGAAAGCCACTTCTCTTGCTGTTGATTATATCAATAGTGAAGCTGCCAAGTTTGATGCACACGTTAAAAATCTTAAAAATATTCTTTTTAAGTAAATTATTATGAATGTTCTCTTTTTAGTTGATAGTTATCATAGAAGATGATTTTTCAACTTAAAAAGTTTAGAATATAACGTATATAGAGTTTAAGTTAAATAAGTTTTGTTAATATCTGGGTTGAATTTAGTAGATGAGTTAATAC
>UEXM01002099.1_pt1 | contig 14924 bp, 9 predicted proteins | sample 1796661 | NCBI WGS metagenome assembly UEXM01 (sample SAMEA4772469, study PRJEB27181) | metagenome | reverse complement strand
ATTTACAACTATTAAGCTATAATAAAGAATCAATCGCACTCTTTACAGTGTTTCTAATACTAGAAACCCTTGCTTGACCGGTAAATATAAGATCAACAGTGGTTGAAAAATCGCCGGCGCTTAAAGCATGCTTGACAGACTTAACTGTGTATATATTGTCTAGTGTTGTATTTGTACCGAAGTCTATATAGATTTGATTGCCTCGCTGAATAAAAGGACATCCCATCATTGATAAGCTTACAGTTGCCGGCACAACTTCCATTTCTTCAAGCTCGTCACTAACCGAATTATTGTCGTGTATATCCCTGGCACCGGCATTTGCACTAATCATTAATACCTGACTTATGTTGTCACTTACATTTGATGAAACACCAATGCTTTTGACAACGCCAGTTGAAGTACCATATGTAATTGATGGGTACCCTTTTTTAACTATTGATTTAATTTTAGAGGGTTGTGCGTTAAGAACATAATGAGCTAGCTGATCTTCAAAGTCACCGGTCATCTTTCCAGTTTTATCGTCTATAGTTACCTCATCTAGCGAAGCTTCGCCACCTTCAGCTTTGACACCCTTGACTATGGCTTTTCCTGCAGAGCCTTCTGTTAACATACTATTTAAGAAACTTTCATACGGTTTGGCCATAGCTCTTTCGTCGTATATATGCACTCTACAAATATTTTTTTCATACTTTTTAGCGTCTTCATCTTTTCCGTCCGCTTCCTTTTCAATAGCCGGCGCTGATCCTACAATATTAGTAAGTGTCTTTCCTGTCATGGTGGCAGAGGGTAACACCTCTATGAATAAGCTTATTTCAGGTCTGACAAAAGTTGCCTCTGCAGTAGGGCCGCCATCAGTGTTGTAGTATTTTGTACAACGATCTGTGATGCTGGTTTTTTTCTGTTCCCTGGCATCAGCGGCAATTTCAACAGCTTTTGTTTTTGTATCTTTTACTGCCGGTGGTACTGCCGCGCCAACGTCAAGAGCTTTTTCTTGCGCAGCTGCCTCTTCACTAAGCTCTTTTGATACTTTCTTTTTCTCTTCGTATTCTGTATAGATGTCGGCCATACCGTAAGCAAAACTAGCATTATCTCTTACTAGCTTTCTAGACATTAAGTTGAACATAGTGTTAATTGATACTGTTGCGTCAGATGCAATTTTTTTTGTTACAACTGTTTTTAGAGCTTCTGTGTCTATAGGCATGCTGGCAGTTGTGTGTACTCTTGCCTTACCTGCGTTAACGTTTAGCGGATAAAAGAACATTTGAACTTCATCAAAAAGTCCGGACATGGCTAGCGAGTGACCTACAAAACTCATCATAATCTTGCCTAGTGATACGACTTTAGGCTTACGAACTTCAGGAGATGTTGTAAAATATTCAGCTGCAATAGCCTTACCATCAGCCCAATCAACAACTGTACCTAAAAAAGGATCTACGACAAAATCTTCTAAGTCTTCTGGTAGGTTGCCAATCAAGGCATTGAGCTTGCCATAAAGCAACTCAGTTGCATTTTCTTCTCGTTTTCTATTTTGTTCTTTTATTGACTCGCGCAGTTCGTCCTTGGTAGCGCCTTCTTCGATATCAATATCACCTAAAAGATCTTTAAGCATCGTTATGTATTCAGAAGCTTCAATGTCTGCACCACCATCTGATTTCATGCTTTCATAGTAAAGCTTTACTAAGTCCTGATATGCTGAATATTTTATTAGTGCTGCAGTAGACGTTGAATTTCTTTGCGATACATTGTAGATCTGCCTAATTTCTCTGTGTTTTAATATTCTATCAGGCTTGCTTTTTCCGCCGGCCCTAGCGTTACCTGTGCCCTTTTCAACGATTTCATTTAGTATTTTTTTAATAGTAGGTTTAAACGCTGCAATTGGTATTTTGGAACCGGCAGCAGCTGATATTGATTTTGATTCATCTGCTCCATAACATGATAAAGATAATGAAACTTTAACTGTATTGCCATCTGAAAAACTAAAGTTAGAAGACTTTACTGTAAAAATACCTCTGTCTCTTGCAGAATTAAGAAACTGGCCAATTCTGTTATCTGAGTTTAGGCCACCATCTGGATGCGACCAGCCGTACTCTATAATAATTTTTGTCATACCAAACTGATTAGGTGCAACTAGACTAGATATGTCTGATAGTCGAGACCGGTCATGGAGTGTTAGTTCCATGGAAGCAACTTTACTTGAAAACAGTGCGATTCCCATTCCAGAGATGTCAACAGAAAGACTATTAAGCGTTAAAAAAGGCGCAATTGGTTCTAGAACGTGGTTGCCAAAGCCCGTGTGTGATAATGACTCATTAGCAGCATTAACGTTTGCGTTGGAAGTTGTCTGTGTTGTTGTGAATATATCCATCAGACTAACATCTCGCGCAATGTTTTCTCCAAACTTATTACTATTAAATAGAGCATCTAGCATGTCATTATCTTGAGGTCTTGCATTAGCCAACCCAATTTTTTCGTCTAGCACATAATTTGTTTTGTCTTTTTTTATAAACCTCATGAATGTAACGTTGCTCATTTTTTTTGGACGATGTTCGTCTCTTAGTGTAACCACAGCAACATTGATATAGGGTACGCATCTAGACATTTCTAAAGGAGAAATACCATTAAAAAATAAATTAATTGGATCTGCATTTCTTGCCATAATGCCAACATCAGGCCTTCTTACAACAAAACCACAAAGTCCAGGTGAAGTAAATCTTGATGGCTCTGGTACAGCATCTCCGTCGGCTCCAGAACCACCATTGATAAAAATATCATCCATTGACTGCTCTCGCAAAGCAAAGTTTCCTATAATAGCTTTTTTCTGGCCAGGATTTTCCTTATCATCTTCCTGAAATTCGCCTATCAAATCCTTAAAAGCGTCCCCGGCATTTGCAATTTGATCTTTAAACTTTGTCACTACAGGCCTAACCATTTTCTTTATACTTACCTGATTGCTAGGATTTTTTGATCTTGGATCGAACGACTCCAGCACTTGAGAATTTTTTAAATTTTTTCCTACAACGTTTTCATATGCAATATAAAGATATTTTTCTAAGTCTTTTATTTCAGAATCGTTAGTTATTTTAAATGCTTTGCCTGAAACAATATCGGATATGGTAAAAGCAAAAGACGTATTATCTAAAAGTGGAAAAAATACTCTTTTTTTGATTAAATCTAGTGCTTCTTGCTCTTGATCTCTTTCACCTGCATATTTTAAAAGCGTCTCTGTTACCTGTTTTTCTTCTGGTCGATTTCCGTCTAAAAAAGAAAAAAGATTTTGATTTGAGCCACCGCCGCCGATGAATCCTTTGTATTCGTCTACTATTTGAAGAAATAGTTGCATCCCTAGATGCGAATTATTTAAACCAGCCATACTCATTATAGATACCCTAAAGCCTCAGCAACGCTTACGGGAATTCTCAATACTGTACCCGGTGGTACCTGGAGTCCCCAGCCAATACCAGACGCAGCAGCAATTATCCACCAGTAACTACTAGACTGATATGCTAGGCCAGCCAAGTGATCTAAACGTTGATTTTCTTTTGTTACAAATATTTCGTGTGGTAGATCATTAGCAATACACGCATTGTATATCTTTGACATGCCGGTACGTGTGTTAAGTAATTTTCCACCTTTGACAGTTGAATTAAGTGAATATCTTGATAGTGCCATATTTTATCCCTAGCTTTATTTTCCTGTTTTAGAGTACGATGAATTACCAGCGCTTGTATAACTTTGTTCTGCAACAGCATCGTCTCCATGAGCGTCACCGGTCACTTCCTTCATGATGCTACCTACGTTATAGAGAGGAGCTCTATTATAGCCACTGTGATCTAATCCTGGCGGTAAGTCATGTATTACTTGAAAGTTAAAGCTAATCTCAACACCTCTAGGTGCCCTAGAGTTGTAGTCTGTTTCCCATGTAAAGTCTTGATTGACCCAGTTGAAGTTAAAACCATCAATCACCCCTGCCAAGCCTCTACCCATTGTTGACTCCAATGCTCTAGTAAAAGGATTGTTCTCCGGTTGCATAAACTCTTCGGCGCGTCCTTGAAAAAGAACCTTTCCGATACCTGCCAGCTCAGAGCCTGCACCAGTTTGTAATAGTGCTGCCTCACTCGCAGCATCCGCAAAGTAATCTAGTATAGAAAATGGATTTGCAATAGCAAGTGCTGCTCCGGCCGATCTCATAAATATGTCTCTTGGGTCTGGAAGTAAGTCTTGATGATCAACTTTTAAAACTTTTCCAATTAAATTTTTAGCTGCAGAAAAGCTAATAATTTCTATTTCATACCCAATCCTTTGGGTCATCCGATCGCCATCATAAGTTTGGCTCTTTTTAAAAGAATCACTCTGAACGTAAAGATTTTTAGAATTATCTACGTTGCCTATCATTACTTTCTTTTTAACAATTGCATGCAAAGGACGTGTTGTTCTAATTATTGTACCATCTTCAGCTCGATACCCTAAGTTGTTATTTGCTTTTAAAAGTACTCTTGTTAAGCCTCGATATCCACCTGGTGATTCCAAGGCGCCCAGAGACAGATCTTCAACCGGATTAAAGTCTAATGCAGCTCTTTCACCTTGTCCGGACAAGTTTGACCCGTGAAGTTTAACGCTTGGTGCACTAGGTCTGTTAGGATCGGTAAGCTGTCTTAGGATTAAATTAGCGCCTAAAGGATTTACAAAACCGTTAATTAGTATGCTACTTAACATGTTTCTGGTTACTTTTATAGCCAGATTTCCTACAGTGCTTTCTTTGTTAGGTATTGCACCCATGCTGGCTAGCAATCCGATTGGTGTTCCCATAAGACCATAAAATATTTCTGTCATAACCATTGAGTAAGTGTTAATTAAGTTTTCCCCCTTGGCTAACATATTTTTTTTAATTTGTTCAAATCTATTAGTTGCAGTGCCTACAATAGGGTTGATGTTAGGATCACCAACACCAAACATTCTTGCAAGATTAAACCTGCTATAGTTTGATTTAATGACATCGCCAACTCTGAGTCTGACTATAGGTGATGCACCTAGAACTTGTGAAAAAGGTTGAACAAAACGATCAGTACCTGTGGAACTTAATTGTGTTCCTTGTGTCCATTGTGGGTAAAGCAAAGTAATTAATTTATTAATTTTATACCACATGCTATCAAAATCTTCTTTTGATGTTGAGTAAAGTATAAATGTCACGCCCACAGTTCTAGATGTTGAATTATATATTTGAACAGGATCCATTCTACCGTAGCCAGAAACAGGAGTGTAGTTTGCCTTTATATTATCTGTTAAGCCACTTAAGAATGCATGAAAAGAAACAACTTCATTTGTTCTTAAGTCCTGTATATAAAAAGGAACATATTCAGCTTCTAGCTTGTCTTCTAATCTTTTTGCAACATCATTGGGTATTCTATTGTATGAACCATGGTGTGTTCTATCCATATACGTGTTTTTAACTAAAACGCTGCTCATCATTCCTCTTACAGGAGATGCGCCATCAAAAATTGTATTAAGGTCCACTGAGGCTTTCACAACATTTCTTGGTAAAAGATACATAGAGGGTACGGATCCCTGTCGCCACGACAAACTCAGAGGCGATTCTCCATCATAGTCGCGCGACTTACCGACTCTAGTTGCCGGACTAGTAGGCATTGAGTCAACATTATGTGGTCGTTGAGAAGCATTAGTATACTCCTTTAAGCCACCGTTAGTTTTGAAAAATATGTCTCCGACTGTGGCTGCAGCATTCGCGAATCTAATTAAGCTATTAGACTTGACAATATCAACCAGTGTTGCCATTTTATCTGCAGATCCTGAATTTACAGTACCTAATTGTTCAAATTGCTCAACCATGAAATCAAAAGACTTGAGGACAGAAGACGCAATACTGAGCCAGTACCCCGGGGCTTGTGCGACATGGTCGTAATTTTTTATTTTATCTATGTCGTCATCAGGGCCAAAAAAGACCTCGATTCCTTTCTCAAAGCATGCAGGGTATGGGTAGTCCGTGTTTATCAAGACAGTCTTTTTAAACATATCTAATTCAAAAGAATTTAATTGTCTATTCATTCCTAGCGGATGTGGCCCGGGACCTCTATAAGCATCATCAATCGGTACATAGTCATCGCTTGTTTCCTGTATGTCTTTAAGATCAGTAAACTTAATATATTCACCTATTTGTTCAATAAAATCAGATGTAACTTTTTTGAGTGCAATGCACGCTATAGCAGCTTTTAGTTTTAAAAATTGTTTCCCTTTACCAGAAAAGTTAACAGCTGGATTAAAATTAGTCCCGTAAGATTTTTTGCTCTTGCCTTCGCTATCTGCTGCAAGAAACTCCCCTCGCCCAGCACGTGTGCTTTCGCCTGTTGCTTGATCTTCTGGTGCGCCTTTTGCATACTTTGACCTTAAGTTTCGAAAGTCGACTTTCTGATAGCCGTCCTCAGTAATCAAAGAAGAAAAAGTTTCTTCATTTGCTATCTGCGATTCTAGGTTATTTACACCCATAGATTCACGAGGTGAGTCACCTGCGTCATATCCGGAAGACTTATACAGTAAACTATACCCCACTGATTTAAGTTGATCCAGCGTTACTCTAGGGTCGTCCAATTCAAACTTGCCAAAGACTTTTTGACTAGTACCGGTGCCGGAGTCATTCTGTCCGGACTCAAAATTTGAAATACTCTCACCTTTTTCAGCGAAAGCATTTTTTCTGGCGACGTTTGCGAATCTATTGTTGTTTGACAATACGCTGTGTATTGCTTTGGTTACTTTATGATCTTCACCCTCTTGCCCTGTAAGCGTTTCACCAAAGCTAGATATATCTTTTCCCTCTATTGAACTTAGCAATCGATGAGAATCTTCGCTATTACCTGTTTTATCAATAATATCCTGCAGGTTTTCGCCGTCATTGCTAAAATAACCGCTGTTGCTATTTTCATTTAACTTTGAGCCGGCTATAGTACCTTGCTCAACAAATACGTCAGTAGCGCCTTGTTCTTCTGCAGCAACAAGTGATTCACCTCGATCGGAAGGCGCAGCTTCTTCATTGCCAGGAGCTATGCCAAAAACGTTTTCAGCATTTTCAGTAATGTAGTTCAAATACTCACCTAGCATTCCTGCTTCTTCGCTAGCTAAGTCAAGAAGATCTTCGCCCGTAACTGCGTCTTTACCTAGATCAAACTTTTGTTCGCGACTGGCAGGGCCGGACTGATTAAAAGTTGGTGAAATAGAATCAGCAGCGAAACCTTTAAGGTTAAGAAAGTTTTTAAGTGTTTCTCTAGACATGTGTTTTTCTCGCCATCGCTTCTATAAACGCAATAACTTTTTCTTTATTTTCATCTTTTTCAATAAATTCATAAAGCTTGCTTGATTTGCTGGATATTGCCTCTATGTACTGCGTTAGTTCTTTTTTTTCTGATGCGTCGATATCAAATGTTTCTAATGCTGTGATAAGATAGTCTTTAATTTCGTCTTTGTATTTCATACTGTGTCCCCGCCAGTGTTATTGAGTGCAAATGTTGCCCCATTGTCAAGCTTTGTATTCATAAGTCCTGCACCAACTTTTTTACCGTCCAGGTATATATTGCTGCCAATTTCTAAGTTTTTAAATTTAGTTTCGAAGTTAGCCAGCAGATTTTTGGTATTTTCCTGCATTGAATTAAACATCTTATTGAAGCGCTTTTCGGCAGCTGCATTTGCTTCTACTTGCGCTGTGTGGTATTTTTCATTACTTGCTTGAATGTTTTTAATCTCTAGAGCCTCGTCATCTTCATCAAAAAGACCAACGGCTGATACCTCTGCTACTTCAGGGTTATCTGGTGTAGGCGTCGGCGTTGGAGATGGAACCGAATTGGTTTGTTGTGATTGCTCTTCTGCTGTAGTACCTATCTGTTTTTGTACAGTACTCTGGTCAGTATCAACTCGGACCCCTGCTTCTGCTCCGCCTGGATTGACTTGAAATTCTGCCTTTTGCTTTTTTTGAAATTCTTGCATGTCTATCGTTTGTTTCTGTTTCAACATTTTCTGATATTCACCTTTAGCCAAAAGTTTGTCATCAATGCTCTGAGCACGGTCGACTCTATCTTTTAAAAGACCTGTTGCTTTTTCAAACATTTCAGCGCTGCCATCAAGGCTAGCCGCAATTTTCATATAGTCCTTAAAGGTAAAATTCTCTGCTTTTTTGGCCTCTTCGAGCTGTGCGAATATTCCTGCTGTATCAGCTAGGTTGGCTTCTTTGGTTTTTGCAAAGTCATGAAGTGCATCAAGTTCTTTTCCAAAATTATCATCAAAAGCACCGGCGCCGACTGTTGCGTTAACAGAAGTTTGTGCAGCAATTTTAAATTCTTGGTAACCTGGAAGCATTTTTTGAGGATCGACCATCATCGCCTTTTTCATTGCATTTAAAGATTCAGCAGTTGCGTAGGCAGCACGCGCAGTGGGATCCATGACCTTATCGATCATGAATTGTTTCATTCTTTCCCCTGATGTTTCTACTTGGACCATGTTCTTGGTCATTTCTTCAAAACCCTTGTTGGGATCAACAGCCGCTGATACACTAGTCAAGTCTGTTATTTCTCGATCTTCCTGCATAAAGTTTTCAAAGTCTTGAATTGACATACCTAACTGTTGTGATGCTAGTTTCTTTTCAGCTAGCGTCATATCTTCAACAGCCTTTCCACTATCTAAGAATGCATCCCGCATTCTATGCAAAAACTCCTCCTGATCTTCGTTTGCTAATTGCATCATCTCCATGGCGTCAAAATGAACGCCAAAGACAGTTGTTAAGTTACCTAAGCTTTCTGCAGATTGATCAAAGTTCATAAACTTGTCGACCATGCCTCCGAAACCTTGGTATGACATACCTAACTGATCAAGTGCTGCTGCGATTCTAGCTGCTTCGTCTACCTGAACATTGCCAAATCTTTCGACATCAGTTATGATATTTGTAATACCCTGTGCTATTTCTTGGAATGATATGCCTGTTACTTCGGAAACGGCAGCAGAATGAGCACCTATTTCATCAAAGATCTTATTTGAAGCCTCGCCCGTTCTAGACACTTGTCTTTCAAATAATGCAGCAACTTTATCATTTGAAATGCCAAATCCTTTTTCCATCATAGAGATTTTTGTTTGATCTTCTCTAGACATCTTGTTGAACATCGTCGATTGACGGCCTGCCAAGTTCATTCTTACAGCGAGATAGTTATTAGCAATCTCTGATTGATGTTCATAAAATGCAGACGCAGCATTAACCGACTCACCGTTAAGTTCGATCATCATTCCTTGCGCATCACCAGCATTTCCTAAAAAGTTGGCATATATGTCGTCGACAGCTTGGGCAGACTGTTTTGCAGTTTCTGTTGCTGCATTGTCAATGTCACGAATTCCACCAAACTGCTTTTGTATTGCATCATACTTGTCTTTGCCGTATTGGCCAAATGCTTCCACACCGCCGAATGCAGTACCCCCAGCACCGAATATCTTGTCAATGACGCCATCCATAGACTCAAAAGATTTTTTTATTTTACTATTCAATCCCGGGATTTTTTCTAATTCTTTTTCAAAGTCTAAAGTGGTCTTTGCCCTTTTCTTTGCTTTTTTGTCAGGCGTAAGACCTTTCTCTCTAATTATTTTTTCTACTGCTGCTTCAAATTCTGCCTGTGAATTAAATACTACTCTTGACATATCTCGGTTTCCTTTGAATGAATCACACTATTAACTATAAGTATTCATTAAGAGAATTTTTTGTTCATCATGTCTGTAAACTTATCAAGACTTTGCATATTTGAACTATTTGCGTCACTAGAAGGGTTTTTTGCCTTTTCGTACATGTTACTTCTTTTTTCAAAATGTTTTGCTAGCCTTTTTAAGTACCAGTGTCTATATCTTGTAGGCATCATTCTAATGTCTAAATAGGTAAAATTCATATGCATTTGCAAAATAAAAGATTCCTCTAAGAAGCGTTCCTTCCAATCATGTACCGGGCCAAAAAAAGTTGGCGTTGATCGGGATAAATGACTCATTATGAGATCCGCATTTTTCACAATCATATTCCCAGGTCATTTCCATTCCAGGCTCATTTTCTCTCATAAACTTGCGCAGGCTTCTTGAGTCATATGCCGGCATGTTCATAACAAAGTGCTTAATTTTATTTCGATCTGTTACACTGTCAATTTGTTTAATTGACATTTCAAGCTTGTCAGTAACATTGCTTTCGATATTTGTCTTTACGATTTTACTCATATTTTTATTCTTAATGGACTTTTCTCTTTCATCCCTCACTGTCGGGTAATTAAAAAGAACTTTCTTTTTTGTTACAGGTAGCGTAAAAGCAAAAAGATTTTTGCCTTCTTCTACAGGTTGGATATCCAACCGCTTGATAGGTAAAGCTGACAAATCTACCGTGACTTTGTTTTCATGAGAACAGCTACTGCAAGTCGTCTTGATTTTATAGTCCGGACCGTAACCTGTAATTCTTATTGCAATTAAAACAGCATTTCTATCACCGATTAACATTTCAGTTGAATCAAAATCCTCCATTAAGCAAGAGTTGACCAGATGATCTAAGACAGTGCCTTCTTTTAGAAGTGCTGACGATGAAAGAATATCTTCTTCTCTAGCAGTCATTGCTTTAATTTTGACTCTTTGTTTCTTATACAATCGTGAACTTGAATCATAAATAACACCATCAGAAGGTATTGGTACTGACTCTACTGGAATGTCCCAGCCAAAATCTTCTTTCATCACGTCGATTTTGCTTATATGATCTTTAGCGTTTGCCATAATTTCCTCTCTATTTTAATAACAAAAAAAGCCCATACAATTGTAGGGCTTAGTCTGTCTAATGTAAAACTGAGACTTTTTTTAAATTTAAATTAAAACTGGAGAACGCAATTGTCAAATTTAATTGTTAGGTCGATCATCATGATGTCGTCGCCGCTGTAGTCTAAGCCATTAAAATTAGCATTTGTTAAAAACGCACCTTTGATATCCCAAAGCTCAACAACTGTACCTACAGGATCTAACATTTTTAATTGAATATCTCGCTTATAAAAGTCAGCATAGCCGGCTCTTCCAGAAACAGATTCGTAATGTGTTCTAATCCATTCCATAACTTGTTGCGCGCCTGATGGAGCTATTGGGTCATGAAGCTTAACACTCAAGTCTTGAAATTCTAACTTAGATGCAACGTTTCTATAGCTGTTGATAAAGTCAATTTTCTTTGATCCGATCTGTACTTGTGGTCTAGCGGCTGTGGTCACCAAAAATGCGTCAATACCTTCAATTGCTAGAACCCATCTATAACTTCTTTTGGGTTCAAACTTATTTGGTAGCATATCGGTGACTGATAATGTTTCTGCCATTTTGTTCTCCTAAATCTATTTAATATATATTACGCAACTTGAAACTATAACAATTCAGAACCAGCATTTGTCACAACAAAGTCAAGTGCAACAAATTCTACTGTTCTGGTGGGTTGGAGGAATATCTTTCCTCTAATAGTATTATTTTCAACATCTGCCTGTGTTGTGGTGGTTGTATCAATAATAACTTTGTATCTGTCAACCCCGCTAAGTTCCTGAACTCTTTGAAGTATTGGATTAACTAAAGATGAAAACTTTTCTAATGTTTCAGCTCTATTAGGTTCAAAAAGTAAGCTATTAGCAATGTTACGAACAGATCTTCTAACGCTAATCAATAGCCTTCTAACATTAATTCTATCAAGTGCTGAAGCACGCTGAAGCAATGTTTTCTGTCCCCAGACTGTTATACCTGTACCTGGGAATGAAGTAATTGGATTAATATCAGAATCGTAGAGATCATCGAGGTTTGTCCTGTTAAGCTTAACAGAAGTAGACTCAATAGCATTTAATGACCCGCGTGTAAAACCTGCAGGTGCAAACCAGGGATGACCAATGCTGTCATTAAGTGAGTAAGCACCTAAAACTGCAACAGACGGTGGGACCTGAACTAATGCTTGTGTTTTAGGATCCGTAATTGTCAAGTCTGGAAAATATGTTGCTGCAAAAGAAGTATCCAGTGCACGATTTTTAAGATCATTGACTGTGTTAAGCACATGAGGTTTTTGGACTGAAGAAGTTACTACAGTGTTAAATTGGTCTCTTTCTTCAATATCCATGATGTATAATGCATCAAATCTAGATTCAACTGCATTAATTGCAAAGTCTGTAACAGAAGGATGTCTAATACCTGGAATTGCTAGTAACTGAATTTCAGTATCTGATTTTGATCCCATAATATCTACAGCTTTTCTATATGCTGAAACAGTAGGACCACTGGTTCCACCCTGTATTAAATCTTGATCCATTTCTCTTTTAGCAGCGACATTTTCTAATTTGCTTTTTGATTTATTAAATATGTTTGTGCCATCAAACCCACCTTGGACAGGTAGTGTGAATTTTGCATATTTTCTATTAGCAACACGATCCAAGTCTTCAATCTTAAACTTTCTAGTTTTGTTTACTTCATTTGCCGCAATATTTCCTGCGCGAACATAAACAGCACTTTTCCAAGAGTCTGAGTCTGCAAAACCATCTGAACCTGTAACAACCTGTATCTTTTCCAAACTAAATTGATTTTTATTAAACTTATCACAATCTAATACTGTTCCATTGATATCAGCAACGCCAGGATTGTTGGAAACCGAAAATGACATATTGTCTTTTCTACGGTTTGGAAAATGTTTATTAAAAGATCTCCAAGACTCGTCAATTAAACTAACCTTGTTGGGTTGTGCAGGATCAGTTTTTCTAGCTGTTTGCATGCCCCAAAAGAATCTAGCGTCAGCGCGCTTCTTAACAGATAGTCCAATAGCAATATTTTCCCGATATGGTACAGGTGGCTCAACAACCCTACTAAGCAAGTTTCCAGGCAAGAACTCAGAATCTGTTTCACTAGATAACAGAGATCCGGATGTTAATAAATGCTGCGGACCTCTAAATCCCATAGGCAATGCTTCATCTGGCACTTCTTTCTTTTTCATTGCATCTGAAAGTACAACTCGCACAAACCTAGACCTGACTGGGTGTGTACCGTCGACGACGATTTTTTGTGACTCTGTATCATTATCAAAGTTAAAAAATATTTTTTGATCACCAATTGATCGGGCTACGTATCGATCAGATCCGGGATCTAAACTTAGACCTCTAAACGATTCTAAAACTTTCTTTTCATCATCTGTGTCTTTAAAGTCTCTAACAAGAAGATCAAATGTTCCAAATTTATCAACATCAGAAGTTCTTCTCTTGATGTTTTCAATTGATATCTTTATTGCTGTTGCATCGCCTTGACCGTCGTTAATAGATTCAACTTTAAAAAGATCAAGAGGTCTGTCAAATTCTTGTGATATAATAAACGGCGAAGAGGGAGCATTAAATCTGTCTTGAAAATCTTCGTAAGAAACTCTAGAAACAAAATTAGCATCATCACTAATAGAGGCTGCCTCTCTTCCCATTGAAGAAGTCAAGAGAAATGCAACGTCAATTTTTCCTTTTTCACATGCATGTGATATTCCAAATACACCACTACCTGTTACATTTGCCATAGTCGGATAAATATCGTAGTGGCTGTATAAATAATGTCCTTTTTCTTCTATTCTAAGAGGATCTGTATTAAAAACATTGGCAAAATAATTTGGAGCAGTCATATCAAAAGAGGCTGTAATTACTGTCTTTTTCGACGCGTCGCCTTTAAATCCGTTCATAAGCATAACAAATTCTTGTGATGCAACATCCACAGAACCGGTTAAAGAACCCTGTCTTCCCATTAAATCGTTCATTGAAGCTCGAGCTGTAGCACCTACTTCAGGTGCGTTAAATAATGTTTTTGCATCTATTCCTCTAGTTCCGCTTAGATGTAGAATAACACCGCTTGGTGCAAGAACCACACCACGAAGGATAGGGACTGCATGACCGGCCCCGCCGGCTAAAGATGTAGGTGATGACCCGGCTGAGGCGACAATTGTGCCTGTATCATCTGCCAATGCATTGACTTGATTTCCAAACGGCCCGAACTCGTCGACAGTCAATGTTAGCAAGCTAGCATCAGACCCTAATTCTGCTGTTACACCTTGAATTCCCACAGCACCACCTGTTACATTACTACCCCATGCTTGATGAAGCGCATTGTATGCAGCGTCACCAGTGCCATTAAAGGCAGCTCTAAACCTCTGCGTAACAGTGTCCACGTTAGTGTCAGTCAAGACAAAAACTTCATCGGGGCCTGGTACACCTAGTCCGGCAACTATTCTTACTTGTATTGGGGAACCTAAACCGCCTACTTTTGAAGGTATTGTTATGTTAAAATCATCATTGTTGGCCGGTTTGTTTGTGCCGCCTGCTGTACCAAATTTTAGACAATCAATGGCTGATGCTTTAGAATTTGCTTGCTGTATACCGGCATCGCTAAATATTGTACTTCCGTTAGACTCAGAATGAAATGCACCTAAAAAGTAAGTTCTTCCTTTGATTCCGTTCGATGTACTATTTGAACTAGCGTTAGGGCCTACTCGACCATTGTCTTGAACGACTTCGTCGCCAATAACAAAACCAGCGTTGTTTACTTGACCGGTTGTGGTATCTCTCTTTTTACCGTCACCTACACCTAAAACTCTCAAGTAAGTGCATGCGCGAGCATTTTTTAACCACTCGTTAACAGCAATCGGTCCAAATTTTTCTCCGTCTGCTCCGCCAAAAATAGAATTGAATTCAGAGAAAGTTGCGAATGTTATAGGTACAAAAGCAGGGCCGGCAATTGCAGTCCCAATGATACCTGCAGGAACGCCTTGAGGTCCGGTTGGAGTTGGACCAGAAAGGTCAATCTCTCGTGTGCTGACTCCCGCTGATTTAAAAGTTAATTCTGCCATGAATAATTCTCCAATTTAATCTTTATATTATTATATATCTTTATTC
>UEXM01002098.1_pt1 | contig 14931 bp, 5 predicted proteins | sample 1796661 | NCBI WGS metagenome assembly UEXM01 (sample SAMEA4772469, study PRJEB27181) | metagenome | reverse complement strand
GGTAAATCTAAATGGATAAAATCATAAATTAAATGGCTGAGATTAAAAATACGTTCCTTAAGGGGAAAATGAATCAAGATCTTGACTCTCGTATATTACCTAATGGTGAATATAGAGAAGCTGTCAACTTGTCTATAAGTAGATCAGAAGGCTCTACCGTTGGTGAATTTGAAAACATTTTAGGTAATGAAAAAATTTTTCAAACAGATTCTTCTGCTGTTATTATAGGTAAGCATGTAGATCAAACAAATAATAGAGTATTTATTTTTGCTACAGATAACACAGCCTCTAGTGTTTATAATAAAAATGCTAATAATTACATATATGAAATATCCTTATCAGGCGTTTATACTAAAAAAGTTTTAGTTAAGGGTGCTTTTTTAAACTTTAGCCAATCTTTTCCAATCACTGGTACAAATTTAATTGAAGATTTATTGTTTTTTACAGATAATCTCAATCAACCTAGAAAAATAAATATAGACTTAGCTAATCCAACATCAGCAGCTAATCCAACACACTACACATCTGAAGATCAAATATCAGTGGCAAAATATGCGCCATGTGAACCTTTAATAGCTATTGATAGAATTGTTACAAAAGCAGCAGCAGGATATACCGGTGTTACACTAGCAATAGATTCATCTGCTGGGATAAAGCCAGGTGATGCAGTTTTTCCATTAAATACTATTACTGTACCTACTGGTTTTGATAACAGGATATATGTAGTTGCTGTTGATCCTGGAAAAACAGTTGGTTCTCCAGCGGGTACTACAAACACAGTAACACTTTCATCATCAGTTACTGTTGTTAATGATGAAGATATTTCTTTTACAAGATCGACTGCTACAAATAAAACAAATGAATTAAACTCGAACGGAGTCGTAGTAGGAGCGGCGTATACAACTTCAGGTCCAGCAGGTATAAATCAAGTATATGAAGTTAATTTACCTGCATCTAATTTTGAAGCTTCTGTTATTCCAAAAATAGGCGATATAGTTACTTTAAAAAATCCCGCTGGAACTACAAGCTATTTTTTTGAGGGCACAACTATAGTGTCTGCAGAAGCAACAGCTATGACTGCGGATCAATGTAGCTGGGAACTTAAATTATCTAACGCTGTTAATAATACAGGTAGTGCTGTTCCCGCTGGGCAAGTTCTTAAATTAAGTGTAAATCCAGATTATGATCCTTTGTGGTCACAAGCGGATTCAGATTCTAATTTTTTAGAAGACAAATTTATTAGATTTAGTTATAGGTTTAAATTTGAAGACAATGAATATTCTTTAATGGCCCCGTTCACTCAACCTATATATATACCTAAACAATTAGGGCATTTTGGTGGTGGAACTGCTTCCTTGACAGATGATATGGATGATACTTATAAATCAACAATAGTAGCTTGGTTTGAAAACAATGTTCAAAACATATTATTAAAAATACCGCTTCCCTATAATACTTTGCAGAATAATATTAATAATTTGTTAATAAATGAAGTAGATATACTGTATAAAGAGTCAGACGCGTTAGCTGTTAAGGTTTTAAGTAGTTTAAATATTTCAAATCTTCCTAATCCTACAACTACGCTTGAATTTATTAAATGGGCAGATCCTGTTCATGGTATTACTGATACATATTATTATCCTTATAATTATGCTTCAAGCAAGCCTTATAAAACATTACCAAATAGAGATACTGTTAGAGTTTATGACAAAGTTCCTGTAAAAGCGTTATCACAGGAAGTAATAGGTAATAGAGTTGTTTATGGTAATTATATAGACAAGCATTCTAGTCCAGCGGGTTTAAACTATTCTGCATTAGTAAAGGATCGTGACGGGTATAGTGTTAACACAGTTGAATATCCAGCCCATACGCTAAAACAAAATAGAACATATCAAGTTGGATTTATACTAGCTGATAGATATGGTAGATCATCAAACGTTGTGCTTTCTAATTATGACGATGTTTCTGCCGATGGTGGCTCCACCGTATATGCTCCTTATAAAACATATTCTCAGCAAATAAGTGGTTCTAAAGTTATAGATTGGCTAGGTGATGCTTTAAGTATAAAATTAGACACAGCTATACCGGCAAGCCCTGGCCCTGGTATTTACAACGGAGATGCTACGTCAGACGATTACAACCCATTAGGTTGGTATTCATACAAAGTGGTTGTTAAACAGCAAGAACAAGAATATTATAATGTTTATTTACCTGGATTTGTAGATGGGTTTCCTATAGTTAATTCAACAGATAAATCCAGAACAGCATTCAGTACTTTATTAAGTGATAATATAAATAAAGTACCCAGAGACTTAAACGAAGTTGGTCCAGTAGATAGAGAATTTAGTAGTAGTGAAAATCTTTTTATTAGAGTAAACAATCCTAGTATAAATGTAGAAGCCGCGGTTGCTGATAGACCTTATAACTATCCTCAAAAATTTAACGGTTGGAATAAGCAATACTACCCGGGTTTATTAAGACAAAATATATCTACAATATCAACTGTTAGAGACTTCGAAATATCAGCAATACCTTTTGTTTCACTGGCCGCTGAAGGTGAATATGGAGCTGTTACAACAGCAGCAACCGTAGCGGGATCTACAACAACTACAACTCAATCATTTGTTGGTTCTATACCTTGGGGTCAATCTCCAAAAACAGCACCTTTTTACGAATCAGATTCTAATCCTTTTATTTTACAAATAAATACTGCCCAAAACGGCAGAGAATGGAAGCCTTCCCCTACCTTTCCTACAACCCCCGGAACTGTAGGAGCTGTGACTTCAGATAAAGACGCGGCTACCGCAAATCCTTATGTAAGTATGCAGCCTTTTTTAACTGTTGCTGAAACAACACCTTTTGCGTCTGCTTTAGAATTGTTTTATGAAAGCTCTCTTCAAGGAAAAGTAACAACTTTAAATAGTTTAATAAATGCAGCATATTCAGGAATTGTTGCGATAGATGGAGCAGTGGCTGCAGATTTTCCAGAAAGCATTGGTAATAATGCTATAATAGATTCAAGTATAATATGGAAAGATGGATCTGGTGTTAATGTAACAGATCCTGCTCTTTTGACGTCAGCAACAATACTTTCTGCTTATAGAGCAAATGATGTTTCACAATCAAACAATGTCGCTAGTTTATTCCAGCTAACAGGCCCTGTTTCAGCGGCTACATATCAATTAAAAACTAATAGCTATTTTTGGTTTCAACAAACTTCAGGGGCCGACCCTTCATCTGATGTTTATAATATAACTTTTCAAACTACATATACTCCAGCTACAGAAACTTTTGTAGATGAAACAACGTACACAGCAACATTGACAAACGTGTTACCTTCATTTACAACTCCAGGTTCATGTCCTTTGGCTTTAACGGGTATTATAGAAAGTACTAGCACTATATATAGTTTTGCTGCTGTTAACGGAAGCAATACATCAGGTGGTAATTCAACAAGTGAATTAGTATTTAGTTTAGATCCTAGTAATACAGCCGCTGTATTAAGCGGATTTAGTATAACCTCTGCTGGAGTATTAACTCCAAATACAGGCACTTTGGTAAATTTAAGCGTATGGGATATTAAAGTTAAAGTTACTGATGCTAATGGTACAGGGGCATCTGCAACTTGTGTTATTAATTTTACTGTTGGTACAGATCCTGTACCTGAAACTATTTGTGCGGGTAGACAGGGGGCTGGAACAGCGGAATGTGGAGAAAATATAGAGTACCAATTTTTTGAATTTGGCACTAACGAGCAAGTTAGTGGAAGTTATTCAGGAACACCTTTTTCTACAGCTTATCCTCCAAATAATATATATAATGCTAAATTTAGATCTACATTTACACCTAAAACTACAGGTGCATTAACGCAAGGTAAAATGTTTATGAAACCTAAATTGCAAAGAGAAATTACTTTATCTGGCAATATTTTTGTAGACTATTTAGTACAATATAGAGCAACTAGCAGTTCAGGTTGGAGCACAGCGGAATTAGCTGATGGTAGTACTTTTGGGGGATCCACTGGTTTTGAAACAATAACCGTTACCCCATCTGGCTTTGCAACTGTTGAAGATAACTGGGAATTTGATACTCCTGGTGAATATAGGTTAATAGCATCAAAATTAGCAGGAGCCGATTGTAGTGGCTCAACCAATGCTGGTTTATTTTCTGTTAATTTTGGAGATGCTGTATATGGAACAGGTACGGGAAGCAGCTGTTATTCACCGTAAATACCTTAAGTAATAATGGTAAAAAACAAGTAATAAATATAATATGGCTATAACTATTGAAGTACCTTATTTCAACTCTTATGTTCTTAAGAAGATTTCTGATGTACCTTACAAAGATGTTGCAAATCCGGCATCGCCAACTTTTAGTGCATGGACGGCTCCACCGTCTGCGGATGTAGAGCAGGATTGGTATGTTGAAGAATCTAGAATTAGAGGAGGTTACAATAATACTTCTACTGATTATGGAGTTAAAGCTTATATTGTTGAAGATACTAATGATGCATCGACTCTTTCAAACTCTTTAATATATTCGGGTGCATTAAACTCTAGAACAGGTATAAATCAAACAAATCAATTTAGTGTTGCTGAAGAAATAACTAGAAGTGTAGACCCTATTAACGGTAGTATACAAAAATTATACGCTGAAGATACAAACTTAATAATATTTCAAGAAAGAAAAGTTAATAGAGCTTTAATAGATAAAGACGCTATATATTCAGCAGAAGGAAGTGCAATCACAACAACAGCTAATCTTGTTATAGGCCAAATAATAGCTTATGGTGGTGAATTTGGAATATCGACTAATCCAGAATCTTTTGCTGTTTACGGTTATCAAAAATACTTTGTAGATAGAAATAGAAACGCGGTACTTAGATTATCTAGAGATGGTATAACTGAAATATCAAATTATGGTATGATTGATTTTTTTAGAGATCAATCTGGTTTAGTTAGCTCAACAGGTAAAATAGTGGGTGGATACGATATATATAACAAAAGTTACAATGTTTCTTTACAGCAAGCTAATGGTAATTACAAAACATTATCATTCGATGAGGCAATTAATGGTTGGTCAAGTTTCTATACTTACAAACCTAGTTTTATGTTTAGCTCTCAGGGACAATTTTATACAACAGATACTATAGCTTTATGGAAACATTACTCTACTGCTGTTAATAGAGCTGAGTTTTATAGTACTAATAATGATTCTACTCTTAAATTTGTATTTAACCCAGATCCAACAAGAGTTAAAACATTTAAAACTGTAAATTACGAAGGAACAAATGGGTGGGAAATAACATCTTTAGTTTCTGATGCAACTGGTTTTGATGAAAAATCTTCTGGATGGAGCGAAACAATAGATACAGCATATAAAATATATAGTTATGATGAAGGCGCCTATGTTGAAAATAATGTTGAATATAGAGCTGGTTTTGATAGGAAACAAAATAGATATGTTGCTGCTATAAAAAATAATTCAACAATACCGTTAGCGGGTCAAGTTTTAATAGGTCCTGATAACACAGGTATAAAAGCTTACTATGCTACTGTAACAATGAAGACAGATGCGACAACAGACCCAGGTGGATTAAAAGAAATATTTGCAGTAGGATCAACTTATGGAAGATAAATTAAGTAATTTTACAAGACGATTAGAAGAATTACAAGGTACTTTAATAGAAAATAACGATTTAGAAAATGTTTTTGGAGATGGTAAATCACTTGTAGATAACGAAGATATACCTATTACTCACAAATTTTCTGATCAATTATACATGAGGCAGATGTGTATGCCGGCAGATTCTGTAGTTATTAGTGCAATGCATCATACCAAACATTTTTGGTTTTTAATGACGGGTAGAATATTTGTTACAACAAACGGTGAAACTGTAGAGCATATTGCTCCTTGCTATGAAATATCTGAAAAAGGAGCTAAAAGATTAATACAATGTGTTGAAGATTGTGTATTTATAAATGTACATAAAAACCCTTCAAACACGAAAGACATGAATAAAATAGAAGAATCTTTATATTCTTTTACTATAGAGGAATATAACAAAAAAGAAAAATTATGGCAGGAGCAACAGTAGCAATAGTAGGCGCAGGTCTTCAACTATTAGGTGGTATTTTCGGAGGTGGCGCAGCTAAAAAAAGAGAAAGAGCCGCTGCTAGAGAAAAGCAAAAACTTCAAAGAAAATTAACTAATTTAGAAAATAATAGACAAGATATTACTAATCCTTATGCTGGCGTTAGTGATTTAAGTGGTCTAGCTATGGATCTTAGTTCTAATTTAACTAATCCATTTGAAAACTTAAGTGTTGCAACAAAAGCAGCCGAGATGCAAGTAGAAGAAGCTGATATATCTTTAGCTAACACTTTAGATACTATTAGAGCAACTGGTGCGAGCGCTGGTGGAGCAACAGCATTAGCTCAAGCAGCATTGCAAAGTAAAAAAGGTGTATCTGCAAGTATAGAACAGCAAGAGGCTAACAATGAAAGATTAAAAGCACAAGGAGAACAGCAACTGCAAAGAATGAAAATGCAAGAAGGAGCAAGAATACAAGGTATACAAATTGCAGAAGGAGGTAGAACACAAGCACTAGATGCTGCTGGTAGAAAGTTTGTTTTTGACACTCAAGAAGAAAGAGAATTACAACAATTAGATAGAGTGTCTGCCCAGTTATCAGGCGCTGAAGCTAGACAAATGCAAGCTTCATCTGATAGAACAGGTGCTTTTACAGGAATGATGTCAGGTCTTGGATCGATAGCGAGTGCAGCCGCTAGTAACGACGAACTTGGTTTTTAAAAAATATATAAAATGAGTTATAGAAATCCAACACAAAACATTGACACTAAATCTGGTCAATATATTAGAGAAATGCAACAGTCTTTAGCTCAAAGCACTGTAGGGGCTTTAAATGAAATTAAAAAGCAGCAAAAAGAAGCCAAAGAAAAAGAGCAAAGAGACCTGGAGCAGCGTAGATTAGAAAATATAAAAGCTGAAAAAGCTAAGAGTAATCTTTTGTTCAAATATAGGAATGAGTTAAATCAAGCAGCTATCAAAAATCCAGGAATAGATTTTGAAGAAACCTCAAAAAGGTTATTAGCTGAGCTTGGTGATGGATTTAATAAATATGGTACTGAACCCTACGGATGGCCTGATGAATTTGCTACTTTTGTAAGTAATATGAATGTTTATGGCACGGCTGTAAAAAATCAATTAGAGTCACTCTCTGCAAATGCCCAAGAAATTAATGAAGTTGATTCAAAAGGTGTAGGAAATTTTGGTGGCATGGACATGTTTACACGTCCTGAATTTAGAAAAAAATGGGATATTATGTTTGAAACAGCTGGTACCCCAGGGTCTAATATTTTAAAAGCTGATATGACTAATCCTGGAGGACCTCAGCTTACTGTGGTTAGCTATGATGTTAACGGTGGAGAAGCTGGAAAAACTATTAATACAGGTTCTCTTGTGCAAAATGTAAGAACAGTACCTAATGCTACAAATAATATATTAGAAATTCAAAATGCTTTTAATAGCTCAAAAAAAGTAAATCAAAATAGAGAGGCTTTATATGACAGTCCAGAAGGCACTTTAGCAATGGTTAGAGTTGATTTTAATTCTGATCAATACATAGAAGACTTAACGCCTAATGAAGCTATAACACTTTATAACAACAAGCTTAGAGGCTACAGTTCAATGGAAAGTACAAAAGGTTCAATTGTTGACTTTGAAAAAGCTGGTATAGATAAAGTAATGAATCCTGAAAAATCTTCATGGGACATTGATCAGTACGGGAAAATAAATGATCCTGAATTGGAAATGATCAAAAAAGCATACGCTAGTATGATTGTAGAAACAAAAGGATTATCTAAGCGTCCAGGATTTGATAAAAAGAATGAAGGCAGTACTGTAGAAATGACTTATGCTCAACTGCTAGAAAAAGGGCGTGTAAAAGATAGAGAAAAAGTTTTTAGTGAATATGTAGGTAAAGGCACAGAAGGGGATCGTTATACAATACCAGCAAAAAATAATTCCGGTATACAAGCAATAAAAAGAGAAGAAATTGGAGATGATGGTAAAATTGTTAAAACGGCTTGGTATTTACAACAAAAAAGTGGCGGTTCTTTTAAAGACATTAGTCCAGGTTACACCGATATAAAGTTTCTTGCGGAAGATTTAGGTTATACAATACCTAAAAGCGCTTCTAAAGATAGTAAAAAAAGTAATGATTCTGCAGATGAAGGAGAAATAGAACTTGAATTTGTAAACGGAAAACTTGAAACTGTAGCTCAAGCTAGAGCAAGATTAGTAGCTCAAGGGCTCGCTAATTTGAAAAAAAATGTGACTAAAAAAGATTAATAATCTACTTTAATTAAAATATTAAAACAAAAAATATGCCTAAGTATAGAATTAAAAATATTACAAATCCTGTTAATGTAAGCGAACAGGAAGTTGAAGATTTTTTACAAAAATACCCTGATGCTGTATTAATAGAGGAGGAGCAAATTGAAGAAGAGGTGGATTTTCCAACAAGCACTGTAGAGGATGCGGATGCAGTGCAGCAACCAATGACGGCATCACAAGCGGAGAATGTAGCACTAGAAAATACGGAATTACCTTCGGTAGATACTTCTTTGGAATCACCAGATCCTGAGCCTAGATTTATAGAATTTAAAGGTAAAGGAAATAGACCTGGAGCTATAGTATATGAAGATACTTATTTAGAAACTAAAGCAGGTCAGCCAGGGTATCCAAATACTTTTGATGAATATGCCGCCGCTTTTAATACAACACCACAAAGTTCAAGTACTGAAGAAATAGTTATTAAGGCTACATCAAATGAAAAAGTTTTTGAAAATTTAGGTAATATAACTAAAGGTATAAATTACAATAAAGAAACAGGAAGTTTTGACAGTAGCTTAAGCAATACTGAATTATTTAATCAAGAAGAAGAGGTTAGTAAAAAAACATTTAATAAACTTTTTGCAGGGTCAGGAATTGATTTTGAAGAAACTGATTACGCAAAAGAAGGTGAAGAAGGTGTTATTTTAGGAACTGAAGCGTTAATAGCTAAAGTTAAAAATCCTGAAACCGGTAAATATATATATTCAGAAACTTTAGAGCTTGAGTCTGATGGTTCTTTTAAAAATAACGATAAGATTCAAAAGTTTTTAGATGATAATAAATCTTATTTAGACTTACCTGGATGGACTAGATCTAAAAATAAAATGGTTTCTGAATATAAGCAGTGGAAAAATAATGAACTAAATCCTATAATAAACAAAGCGAGAATTGAAGCAAACCAAGCATATATAATTAATCCTGATCTTTTTAAACCTTACGATAAAAAAATAAATGTGGGCGGGTACAATGTTAGTACGCCTATTACAGAAACAATACATCCCTATCAAAAGGAAATAGCTCAAGAAGTAAATAGGTTAGAAAGAAAAGGTTTTAAAGGCAATTTAGAAGCAAGAGCAAAGATAAATGTAAGGCAGAATTTAAAGCAAGCAGATATAAATGAAGCAATACGCGAAACTAGAGCTAAATTTATAAATGCATCGTCTAATAAAGAGGAAGCTCAAGCATTTTTATATGCTAGCGAGACTTTTGTTAAAAATGAAGAAGCTAAAGCTTATAATAAAAATAATGAGGGAACTCAAATATCTGGCGAAAGAGCTAAGGAACTTCAACAAAAACAACAGTCTGCTATAAAAGCTTATACAACACCAATTAATAAAAACCAAAGTGTTGATAATTATCTGATACAACAAAAAAATATACTTCAGCCTATAATAGACGAATTAAATATAGAAATGCCTGAAGATTCTAAAGAAAGAATAAATAGCCCAAAGCTAAATGTTCTTCTCGGCTTAGATGAAGAGGCGATGTTGCCCAAGGGTTTTTATAATATAATGATAGCCTTAGAAGACGCTAAAAATGCTAATTTACAGGACTATAAGAATAGAAGTATTGAAATGACGGAAAGCATAAGTAAAATATCAAATATAGATATTGCTATGGATGCTACTGCTAAGAATTATGATCTAATAGAAAAAAATGCTGTAAACGCGGGACTAGGGCTTCAAGATATTGCTGTAAACGTAGGGATGCTAGGTTTAAATATATTATCATTAGGGCAAAGTAAAAAGGTGGCTAAGCTAGGATCTGATTATGTTGAATACACTAAAGAAATTAGAGATTCTTATCAAAGAGATGTTTCTTTTGACGAAGCTTTTTCTAGTCCTGGAAATACAGGTAAATTTGTTATGCAAGAAATATCAAATCAATTGCCTATATTTTTAGCTATGGCTGCATCCGGGGGTTCCGCTGCTTACGTTGTTGGAGCTTCTAGTGCCGGAGGCAAGATGATGGACATGCAAAATGAAATAGCTACCGGTACTGCCGAGTATTCTCCTATTAAATTATGGGGAACAAGTTTAGGCTACGGTGTAGCAGAGGGTGCTTTTGCTCAATTAACTACAGTACCTATTTTAAGAAGAGCTAAGCTCAACTGGATGAATGGAGGTAAGGAGTCTGTTGTTAATAATTCCATGAGGGAATACGCAAAAAAACAATACACAGGTCTTATATATGAGCCTATTCTAGAAGCGGCAGGTGAGGTAGCTACTGTTGGATCGCAAAATTTAATGGATGGTAATCCTTTTATGCAAGGAATGGATCACGCGGGTACATCTGGCCTTGGTTTTGGTTTTGCTTTTGCTGCAATACCGTTTTTAAAAGGTATGTACAACTCTCAATTTTCTACTTACGAAACTAGAGGTGAAATTAGAAAAATGCAAAATGAGTTAGATGGGCTACAGCAGGAATTAAATATGTCGTTGCTTAATACGCCTTCCAGTGGTACTAACTTTTTTAAAGGAAAACAAGATTTATTAAAACAATCTATTGAAGAAAAAAGCATTCAACTTGCAGATAAAATTAAGCAACAAGAAGTAATTGTAGCTAATAATTTAACAGAAGGCGGTAAAAACAAGGTAGTAGATATTATAAATCTTCAAGCTGAATTAGAAAATAAAGCTATTAAAGTACAAGAAAACCCTAATTTAAGTAACAAAGAGAGAGTTCAATTAATAGCTGAAATAAAATCACAATACGATTTTGTAGTTAAACAAAGAAACGAAGCGGTTAAAGATGAGACCATGCTTAAGAATGGTACAGAGTGGGCGGCTTTTAAAGGATTAGATAGACTTAAATCACAAGAATATCTAGATACTGCAGACGCTATATTGTCTGGTGAAAGAAACGGCAAGCAGGCAAGTAAAGAAGACATAAATGATAGAGCTTATGATCTTTATTTTGGAGATAAGATTAGAATAGAAAATAAAAAATTAGGTAGAAGTAACTCAAGCCTGTTTAAAAACTTTAAATCTTTTGATACAGTGGACGAGGCTATTAAGGAAGTTAATAACGATGATACTATAGCTGCTGAAGATAAAAAAGAAACAATCCAAGCATTAAAAAATGGTAATGATGGCTATTGGAATCCAGCTAATAGCACTATGGTTGCTATTGTTGAAAACCAAGTAAAAAACCAAAGAAAGTACACTAAAACTCATGAAGTAGGTCACAAGGCTTTTGAAATGCTATTAGGTAATCCTAAAAACAATGCTGCCTTTAAAGGTATAAGTGATCAACTTTTGTCAACTTTAAAAGCTACAGATAGAAAAACCTACGATAAATTTATAAAAGACGGTATTGATGATGATGCGGGAAATATAGATCCCACGGAAGTAATATCTAGATTCATGGAATATGTTGCTGATGATCAGATAACAAATGTACAAAAAGCAAAAGGTATTTCTGGTCTTTTTGGTGTTATGATTCAAAAAACATTTGGTAGCGATTATAAATTTGATTTTAGAGGAGAGCAAGATATATTTAATTTTGTTGTTGGATTAGGAAAAAAATTAAAAGACGGTACTCTAACTACAGCTGATATTAAGAAAGCTAAAGAAAGTAAAGTTATAAAAGATTTACCTACTTCTGATACAACAACAGACGCTGATAAAAAAGTTAGCTTTAGTAAAGCTCCTTTATTAGATAAAATTAATTCACTAGTTCCACCATCAATTACTACTCAGGAAGAATACTTTAGCCCTAAAATATTTAATGAAGTTTTTAAAGCCACTGAGGAAGGTGGCGCTATAAGTAATTATATAAAATCAAAAGCTTCGAGTAAAGAGGCAGGTATAAAGACCATAAAAAGTATTCAAGAAAGATTAACTAATTATGATCCTGCTGCAGAAAGAAAAAAAGCAGGTAATAAAGAGCCTATAACTTTTGGAGAATTTATATTTTCAAATACACCGTTTGCAATACGTGATGCTAAAAAAGCTTTATTTAAAGAAAGTGAAGCTGCAAAAAAGAAAGCTGATTTGGATAGTAAAGAAGTGCAAGGTAAAACAACAGAAGAAGATTCTGGACCAACAGCAGATACTAGAAAAAAATATAAGCCATTAATTTCAAATCCTAAATTAATACCTAGTTTTATATCTAGTGAAATTAAAACAAAGCTTGCAAATGTAGTTTCAAAATTAACATCGAAACTGTCTACAAGACCTAAAGGTAAAAACGCTCAAACAACGCCTTTAATAGCTGAAATTAAAAAAGCAATAGGTAATGTTGTAAAAGATCCAAAAGCTCTTCCTAAGCAGCTTATAGCTAGAATGGGTAACCCTAAAGATGGTTCATATCAAACTTACTTAATAGATAATAAAAAATCTATTTTAGAAAACATGACAACCACTTATTTAATGTCGGCTATACCTCAGGCTGTAGAAAAGTCTGTAGGAGGTACTTATGCTTTGGATAGTGATGGTAAAAGAAAAAAAGATAGCAACGGTAATGATATTTTTAAGCCAAAGTTTGTTCCTTATCCAGAATGGGTAGGTAAAGAAATTGATCGTGAAAAAGTTTCTACTAATAAAAAAGGAGGAACATCTGGTAATCAAATTGTTAGAAGAGCTATTCAAAAAGAAGTAGGCGGTAAATTTGAAGATAGTATTACTGACGAAGACTTTGTGGCAAATTTTGTTGGCAGTGATGGTAAAGTTATACGTGGTAAAAGAGAATCACTAGGAAAAGCTTTAGCAGAAGAAGCTGGTTTTGAAGTATTAACTAAAGAGCTTGCAAATGAAAAAAGTGATATAAGAAAAGCTTTTGAAGGCAATCAAGAAGCCTTAGGTGAGGTTTTAGCAGATAATCTTGTAGAACAAGTTACAAGAGATATTGAAAGAGGTACAGTTAAGTTTAGTAAAGGTAAATACACACCTACTCAAGTGCAAGAAGTTTTGTCTGATTTAATAAAAGTTGCTGTACAGAGAGGAGCTAATTCCAGTGAATTTGAAATAATAAAAAACGAATATCCAGAAGATATTGTTAAATTTGGAGAGGAATTAGGATTATATAGTTATTTTGATGAAGGAAAAACAGGTTTTAAAGCTCCTTTAAAAGAATTTGAAGTAGATGAAGTATTTAAAAAGTTTTTTGATAAATATTTTTCTACTATAACAAATAAAAATGAAGAAACTTCAATGAAGCAACTTGCGGATTTTAGTGAGGCCTTTATAGAGGTTTTGCCACCTGAAGCGCTAGCTGCTTTTCCTGACGATATGTTTGGTTTGGTGAACGGTTACTTAAATGCTGCAGAAAACACAAACAATCCTAGACCTCCTGGAAAATATGTGTGGCTAGCTAGGAAGAAAAGAACTAAACAAAAAACTAAAAGCAAAGGTGAAGTAATATTGCCATTTGATCCTCAAGGTGTTGAAATATTTAACGCAGGTTACGGTTTAATGAATCAAATAGCTACAATATTAAATCAAGAATTTCCAACAGCTGAAGCTAAAAGGCAAGCTGTAATTGAAAAATTTGGTGATAGGCTTGATGCTGCAAACGCTAATAATTTAGCAGCTCTTGATTATCTTATGCAAGAAGCTACCAAGATTATTGCAAAAAATCCTTCATTAATTCCTGGCTTTTTACGTTGGATGGAATCTTCTACGAGTAATGCTAGAGCTCAAAGAGGACTAACAACATTGGATCTTATAGAATATAGAGCTGAGTCGCAAAAAGTTGGAAAAGAACATCCTTTATACAATCGAGCGCTAAAGTTCGCAAAAGAAAGAGCAGAAATAAGTTATAATAAAAAATCAAAAAAGTTTAAAAGCGAAACAAGCTTAAGTGATTTTACTAAAAATTATTTAGCTAATCCAAGAACAGGAGTAGAAAGTTATCTTAGATTTAAAGGAGAGCACGTAACGCCTGCTGCAAATGTAATGGTAGAGCTTGCAAAAAACGCGGTAAACGCAGCTGCTTCTATAATTAAAAACCCAATTGGTGAGCCTCAAATTTTAACAGCTCTGTCTATTAAAAATACTTTAGACCTAGCTAATTATAGTCAAACATTAGGAACTAAAATATTTTCAGATTTTCAAGACGTTGGGTCTATTGCTGAATCAATAAAGGGATTAGGCACCACGAGTAAATTGGGCGATTTTAGAGGATTGGCTTTAGACAGTAAAGATTTAAACGCGTTTTTCTCTCATGACGGAGTTAGAGCAATAAATTACATACAAAGAAAATTAATAAGCTTAGAGTCTATAAATAAATTATACAATAAATTAGACATTAATAAAATAGTTTCAATTAAAACAGATCAACAAGCTATTAATAATGGTAATTCTATTAAGTTTTCTAAATCACCTAAAAAAATACGTGTATTTGATTTTGATGATACTTTAGCTAGAACTAAAAGTAATGTATTGTATACAATGCCAGACGGTAGCAAGGGAAAAATAGATGCTGCTACATTTGCTAAAGATGCTGGTAAGATGGAAGCTGAAGGCGCTATATTTGATTTTAGTGAATTTAGTAAAGTAATGGACGGTAAAA
>UEXM01002097.1_pt1 | contig 14945 bp, 30 predicted proteins | sample 1796661 | NCBI WGS metagenome assembly UEXM01 (sample SAMEA4772469, study PRJEB27181) | metagenome | reverse complement strand
GTATAGGGGTGGGGTGGCCCATGCGCCCCCCTACTCAGGCAGGGGCAGGCGTATTCGTGGGCATGATGCAAGGCTATGCCATTGGAATGTAATGCTTTTTATAGACATTGGTGATGACACACAGGGGAAAATGCCATGTTTTCACGGACTTACAGGGAAGCAAGCGCAATGCGGGTATTCATGCATGTAATACACCTACCCCCCTGCAGCGCTTGCACATAAGCACACCCCCTACCCTCACCTGGACGCCGCACGATCCCTCGCCTAACACTCAGGCAGCCACGTCATGCAAGCACTCAGGCGCATCACCTAGGCACACACGAGGCAGTGTTGCTAATTCGTTCTACTCCATCAAAGTGATTCGTTTTGCCCTAATCCCTACCCTCGGACCGTCCGATACTAAGATCTACCCTAAAGGGTAAAAAAAGGGTTTGACACTCTTGGCGTTATCGGTCAAGTTTAATGCATCAACCGGCAATCAAGCCACAACTCGAAAGGACTACCCAATGTCAAACGCAATCGCAAAATCACACATCGACGCAACGGTCACATTCAACGGTCAGACACACACATTCAGCCAAGCCTGCGATCATGTAGCACATATGTTCGACAAGCGTGATGACACAGCCGAGCTTGTGCTCTTGCAAACCCGTGACATTGGCGAATGGCTGCTCACACTCCGCAGCGTATACAAGTCTGACAAGCAATACGGTGCTGCTATCAAAGCTACCCCCTTGGGTAAACGCTCCATGCAAGACCGGAATGACGCCATGTTTGTTGCTGCCAATTGGGACAAGGTAGCAAAGCTAAACAAAAACGGTGAGCTTAACTCCCTTGGAGCATCAGCCGTTCGGAAGCGGGTCAAGAAAGCAAGCGCCGCTGGTAATACATCCAAGGGCAAGGGCAAGCCTGCAGAAGCACAGCCTGAGCAGGTCACACCTGAGGCAATGGCTCAAGCTGTAATGCAGCAGCTCACCGAAGCGGGTATCAGTGTCGCCGCTTTCCGCAAGGCATTCAACGCTGCAGCGAAGGCCTCGGCCTAAGCGGGGCGGGGCAGGGGGCTTCCTTCGGGAGGCCTCTTTGCTTTTCAGTATCTACCCTCGGACCGTCCGAGACTAAACCATAAAGGATTTACCTAATGACCCGCAAAAGAGAACAACGCTACAACCTGCTATTCAAAATCACTATGACGCTCAACGTGCTATGCCTGATAGGCATGGGATACTTCATAGGTTATGCTGTAGGGGCAGGATTGCTATGAGGTATATGCCACGCCGCAAACGTGAACGACTGCGTCCAGATAAGTACCTATGGCATCACGCATCACAATGGTTTAGCTCCTCAAAATGGGGTGTTGACAATCATTCTGCTATGGGGTCTTCTATATATACGCAAGAGATTGACAACGTTTCAGTTTCTACCCTCGGATCGTCCGATACTAAACCTAGAAAGGAATGAACACATGGCATCCATTAACGCTAAACATACAGTGTCTGAGCTGGGCATAACGGTCACCACTATAGTGACAGATGATGGTGACGCTTACTCGCCGCCTAACTGGTGTAAGTTAAATGTAAGGTGCAACGCATCAAGCAAATACATATGGACAATTTCGTTCACGGATTATGATGGTGCGCACTTCAGATACCGCACTGACGAATTGCCTATATCTAAATACGAGCCTGAGAATGTCATGCACTTTGGTATTATGGCATCCCTTTGCAAAGAGAAGGGGCATGGCTGGGAGAGTAATGGCAAGTCATTACAGGATGGCTTTACTTGGAATGATATAAAGGTGTAAGAACATGGCATACGTTATTGAAAACCCTGGACGCCCTGAAGTACAGGCGATCTTCGTTAAGGCTGCGCTTAAGATGGTGCGTATAGGTCTCAAGCCTGCCCGTAATGTTAACAAGACAAAGCTGATGTCTATGGCTGGGCAGATCAGCGGAGTTAAGTACAAAAGAAATGAGATTGACAAAGCTATCGAAGACATGGATGCTATCATCAAGGCAAACATAAATGCTGAAACTCTACCCTCGGACCGTCCGTGACTAAAACTTATAGGAGACTTCACAATGTATCAACGTGACTGCACAACAATCACACAACACGCTATGTCTACACCTGATGGGTTGTACGATACTATCGAGTTCACTTTATGCACCATTAATATGCCCCTCTCCCGTGTCATACAACAGCGTGTGTCCATCAAGGCTGAGGGTGTGCAATCTAAATGGGTGTCCAGCACTAAGGCGCTGGGCATAGAGTACGCTAAGGCTAACGCCCAGCGCTTACATGAAGAGATCAACGCTATAGCTGAGCTACATGGCAAGGACACTATTGATGGTGCGCAAGAGGCAGTGGATCTCTTTGTGTCTATACCTTCGATAGGTATGGTGAAGGCTGGCTTCATTGCACAGATGTGTGGCTTCGAGGTGGCTTGTCTAGATAGGCACAACGTCCGTATGCTTGGCTTGTCTGAGACTGCCCTGCTCTTGAACAAGAAGGTCAAGCCTGAGCTACGCCGCTCTAAGATCCGCAAGTATGTTAAGCTATGCCGCCGCCAGGGTTCAGAGTATTGGTGGAATACATGGTGTAACTATGTAGCTGAGAAGGGTGGCATGAATAAGTCGTTGACTACTGGTGATGCTGTCTCTAAGTATCATGTAGCAGCAGTAATTATGGGAGAGTAACTATGCAAACTATCATCACGAAATATCTAGGTCCAACAGCTACGCTTGGTTCACGCATCAAAGCTATGACATCAAGCGGTCATAAGGGTTCAACCTACACTGTAGGGTGGGACCACAGCTTGAACGTAGAAGGTAACCACACATATGCAGCGCAGCTATTGCTTAACAAGCTAGGCTGGAAAGGTAAGTTCCGTATGGGTGGCTTGGACTCTGGCTTCGTGTTTGTTAATACTGAAGCTAGCTATATGCCTTTGATAACTGCAGAAGGAGAATAACTATGATGACAGATGTCGTAGATGAAGACACTCGCTATCTATGCGAGAACGTGAATGGTGAGTGGCACTTGATTACTGCCACCACCTCTGAGTATAGTGGCAAGCTCATGCTAGGTATACTTGAGAGCACCTACCCTATGGCTTGGTTCGATCTAGTCTCGGACCGTCCGATGGTAAGACTTGATGAGGTTGACTACGAGACATTCTATGCTTATAGGTTAGACTTACTACGGCCTACCAAGCGTCCAAAGGCTAAGCTAATTGTAATTGATGGAGGTAAAGACAATGACTGCGACTAAGAACCTGCTAGGTAAATCCCGCCCACAAGATAAACCATACGCTATCTTCAAAGGGCATGGCCCCTTCGGTGCGACAGAGATGCGCTTACTCAAGACATACCAGCGCCCCGACAAGGAGAAGACTAACAAGTATGCACGTTGGTTCATTGCAGTTAAGACTGACATGACCTACGGTTCCTTCGAGCTAGGCGACAGCTACATCAGCGAGGCTACCTATGGTTTGACCTTGACCTGGGCTGACCCCTTGTATAAAGAACAGTACTGGGATAGTAACTACACCAAGGTAGATACTGAAACCTTTACTCAAGAAGACGCTGACCTATTGCAACAACTGGGATTATAATGCTATGACTAATGCACTCAACTTGAAGATCCTATCTATGTGTGAGAAGATCTTGCCTGACACTAAGATGAAGAACAACAAGGAACTACTATCCTTACTATCAGAAATTCGTAACCAACTGGAGACTAAATAATGTTCGTATGTATCGCAACCAAACCGCTCAATGACCGCACTAACGGTTTCCGCTTTAACTTTCTAGGCATCAAGGGCTTGACCCGTAAGCGTGTATCAATCAAGCGTTATGGTATCGCTCAAGGCAAGTGCATGAAGGCATTGCATATCGGCAAGCGTTCTGTTTACTTTGAGAAGTCTAACAACAAGACATCATCACGCCGGGTGCGTCACTTTGCTGGGTAGGGATGACACTTGTACAACTATACAAGTATGGGATAGCCAAGGCTTTATGTTTTGTGAGTACCGTGTTACATCACTGAAGCGCTTGGAGTCCCTGTTGAAACGCTACAATGACATGCATCATGTAACAGCTAAGATTAAACCAATGAAGGAGACAGCATAATGCCTAACTTAGAACTAAACAGAAATGAACTGTTGATGCTCAAGGATGTTATTGAGAATGACATACAGATGTCGTCCTGTGGCATATCGGATTACGATAACGTTGACCTGATGCAATACTACCTTGATCGTGCCAAGGTATTAGCCAAGGTAAAAGTGGAGCTAGGAGAATAACTATGACCCAAGAAGAGCGAGACCTATTCCTTGAGGAGCACTTGCCTCCTATCAATGAAGAGTATAACCGTGTGTCCAAGGCAGTAGATGAATACGAATGGGAGGGTGACTATGCACAGGCTGACTTCCATCGTGAAGAGCTACGCTTTATTGATTCACTCAAGGCAGAAGGAGATCTATATGTTCCACGTTTTTAAGGGTGTAGCCTTAGTTATAGTTGCACTGGTAGTGTTTGGAGTTGGAACGGGGGTGTTATGAATGAAGGTGAAGAAGAAGATCCGCATGATGATGTCACGGATTGGGTTGGTAACTTACCTAAACCGAGTGACCCTGGCCCTGAGTATCCTAGTGAACGTGTTGCTGGGAGGCCACAGTTACCAGACAATCGGAGCAAGAAACCTACAAAGGATGCGTGATAACAAGTTAAACTTGGTTTGGCTACTTGACTTTATCTATGGAGATTGTCATAGTCTTAACCTCTGGATAGATTGGAGAGCTAGGAGATGATTGTAATGCGACACAACAAGGTAGACCTTAAGCCTAACACTAAGCTACGTGATGCTGTGTCGCAGTACATCCGTAGTGCTAACTTCGCTAAGCTATCTAGTGCAGTACAGTATAAGTATGAGAGTACACTTAACCGTGTGTGTGCTACCAAGGTACAGAATGGTGCTGAGTTAGGTAACATCAAGCTAAGCGACATCAGGTACAAGCATGTAACGTATGCCTACGATAGGTGGACTGATAACAATGGTCCATCTGCTGCTAACTATATGGCTACATGCCTGAGCATCGTGCTTAACACAGCCATACGTCACGAGGCTATAATAGCTAACCCTGTGTCACAGCTACAGCGTAAGTCAGAGAAGCCTCGCAAAGTTAAGTGGTCCAAGGATGACGTTAGGTCTTTCCTTTCTACGGCATACTCTGAGTGGCGCTGGCGTAGCATAGGCTTGATACTGCACATGGCATACGAGTGGGGTCAACGCATAGGTGACATGCGCCTACTCAAGTGGGAGGACATTGACTTCGATGAGAAACGTGTTGACATCACGCAGTCTAAGCGTGGCGCTGAGGTACACCTACCTATACCAGATGAACTGCTAGCTATGCTTGAGGCACAGCGTGTAGACTTTGGCTTCCAGGATTATGTAGCGCCACGTGTTAAGCCTAACCACAGTGGGTACAGCCCTTACACTGCCATTGAGATCCACACTCAGGTCAACAACATCAAAGCTAAGGCTGGCATTGACCCTAAGCTACAAGCCAGAGACCTACGCCGTACTGCTATCACTGAGATGGCTGAGGCTGGGGTGGATCTTGTAGGTATCATGCAGGTGAGTGGACACCAGAGTCCTAACAGTGTTAAGCCTTACCTGGTCAACACATTCAGTGGTGCATCAGCTGCACTCTCAAAGAGGAAGGGTAATGATAATGCTTAACTTAGATACTAGCTGGGATAGCATGTGGATTAAAGAGTTCTGCAAGGACAATCCTGATGAGGTAAAGTTGGATTACCTTGACAAGATGAGAAAGGTTAGCTCTAGGGATGCTAGTGAGATGGCAAATGGCGGTGTCAAGTTCTCTCTCATGCTGCTTATACAGATGCAGTACAGCATTAAACTTCTGAATAAAAGAAAGTCTTTTCAGCGTTTTACTTATAAGGATCTCTTGAAGGCTGCAGGAGCTATAGACACATGAACATACGTGATTACCTAGACACACTCGACATACGAGATGGTGACTCAGTTCGTATGGACTGCCCGTCATGCCGCTCCCGTAACACCTTCTCGTGCTTCAAGGACGGTGGTGACTACGTGTACAACTGCTTCAAGTTAAGCTGTGGTTTGCGTGGCGCATACAGTACAGACATGACAGCAGCAGAGATTAAGTTACGCATGAGTAAGATAGAACCTAGTAAGAACAAGGAGATAGAAGCACTAGTTTATCCAGAATACGTAGTGCAGCCTACCTCAGATCACGTTTTGTTACAGAGCTTTATCGCTAAGTATGACCTACAACATGAGGGTTTGATGTACGATGTGAAGGATAGACGTGCTGTGTTTCCTATACACTACAAGGGTAAACTCATTGATGCTGTAGGCCGTGCGCTTGATGGTGCTATACCTAAGTGGTATCGCTACAGTGGCAACGCTGACTACTTCACCAAGCGTACCAACTCTAAGGCTGACGTAGCTGTGGTAGTTGAGGATGTAATCAGTGCGATAAAAGTGTCACACTTTATGCCCAGCGCAGTAGGCTTTGCAGTCCTGGGTACATCTATAAGTGTGACAATTATGCAACAGCTAGGAGAATTTAACAGGGTGATCGTAGCGTTAGACAGGGACGCAGTACACAAGACCTTGCAATACAAACGAGAGATAGAGCTATGGACAGGGTTACCCACCAAGGCTTTACTGCTTGACGATGACATCAAGTATGGTGTACACGAGGATATAATTAGACTTAAGGAGATGGTACTATGAATACAGTATGGATATTGTTGTGGCTTGTCTTAGTACCTGAGAATGGTATTAGGTACTACCACTTAGGTACGTATGACAATGAGACCTTATGTAAGTCTGGCTTGAAAGACGCAGCAGTTATGGTCAACGATAAGAATGAAACAGTAGAATGTATCGGGGTACAGGTAGATGATTGAAGATATTGATAAGATAGAAAAAGCAAATATGTATGGACCCGATAAGTTCATAGCACACATGATGTACGCAATACAACAAAAGGTGAAGGAAGTTAGGTCTAACGAAGACTTTAAAGACTGGTCTACAGAATTTATCATTACTGCCTGTTCAGTACATGGTGAAAAAGAGAAAAAACTATTCGGTAATGGGTTATAAAGAATGATTAAAGCAACATACATAGACCACATGGGTAATGACCTGACTGTAGCTAACGCTGCACGGGTATCCTTTGGTAAGACATCTGAGATGGAAGACGATCCTTGGGGGCCACCTAAGCTCAAGGCTAAGGATGATAAGCTCATTCGTTACCTAGCCAAGCACAAACATATCAGCCCATTCGGGCATTGCTTCGCCAGCTTCCACGTTAAGGCTCCAATCTTTGTAGCACGGCAGCTAGTGAAGCATAAGTTCTTGAGATGGAACGAGATTTCTAGGCGGTATGTTGATGATGAGCCTGAGTTCTATGTACCTGACGTGTGGCGTGGGCGTAGTGCTGACAAGAAGCAAGGCTCTGAGGGTATCGTTGATGTAGGTGACTGGGGCGATACTAACTGGGCATGTCTCAAAGCCTACAACGATCTTCTTGAGCATGGTGTAGCACCTGAGCAAGCCCGTATGATACTTCCACAGTCTATGATGACTGAGTGGTACTGGTCAGGTAGTCTTGATGCCTTCGCTGATATGTGTAACCTACGTTGCAAGGCTGACACACAGGCAGAGACACGAGAGGTAGCACGACAGATTGACCACAAGATGATTGAACTATTCCCTGTATCTTGGGATGCACTGACGGAGAATGATGATGACTAAACTGTATGACTTAGAGCCAATGATACTGGACTGTTGGCGTGTGTGTAATGACCTTGAGACAGTGTTCAAACAGATAGGTGATGGTGAACGTGAGCCTACGCACGATGAAATGATGAACACCTTGATGGGTATGCAACAACTATACGAGTGGAAGTTTGAGCAGTTGTTCTTTAAGTATGAGGAGTTATGCCGTGACAGACAATGAGTGGCCTATGGAGGCAGACTTCACAGACGTTAGACCTATGACACCCGAAGAACGTAAGGCTGCACAGGAACGTGATGAAAAGAATGGTAAGAGCAATGATAAACAGTGAATGGAAACGCTTGATGAAAGAGCATGAAGACTTTAAGGGTAGCGTAGTAGCTGAACATACAGCTGATAACGTGAACAGCCCAGCGCACTACGGTAAAGGAAATATAGAATGTATTGACTACATCGAAGACTTCCTAACTAAAGAGGAATACATTGGCTACCTACGGGGTAACATAGCTAAGTACCTACACCGCTGGCGTTACAAGAACAAGCAAGAGGATCTACTCAAGTCACAGTGGTACTTAGATCGTCTGATACATATGGATGGAAAGGACACGGCATGATACCTGTAGGTCAACTACGTTTGTTACTAACTAAGGCAGGGCTAGACTTTGTTATCACTCGTGTTGAGGGTAACGTAGCACACGTCAACATACTTGTAGCGGAGCAGCCAGATGTACAGCGTTGAGTTTGAGCATGACATTGCTATCGTTACTAGTATGGATGAGCGTGATGAGTATGAGGACTTGGAGGTTGTGCTTGCAGATGAAGGTACGGTGTACCTCAGGCAGTACGATGAGTCCTACAAAAGCTACCAGCTTATCGTAATATCTTATCAACAGCTACTAGACTTAATCACTTCACTAGATCAAACAGAAGGCATGTGGAGATTAGAACCTATAAAGGACAAACGATGATAGAATATCTATATGGGGCAGCTACTATGTATGCGTTGGCTGCTATCCTATTGCTTAATGTAACAGACCCGACTGATCCTGAGAGACCCAACTCACATATATGGTTCTCACTTGGTTGGCCCGTGGCAGCTATCGTTTCTATATACGAGTTCCTTCGTTACGGATCAAGAGAGGACGAATAACATGACAGAGACAGCATTACTACGCAACCTAATGAACAAAGAGTTCTACGACAATCACAAGGGTATGCGTTGTCCTGATGCGCTGTTCACTAAGGACATGCGTAAGATCAAGCAGGCTCTGGATCAGGCTATGGTGTTGTACGACAAGAGCATCACACCCTCTGAACTAGAGGCGCTGTTCTTTACAGCTAACCGTACTATGACTACGGCTAACAAGGAGGCATACTCTCACCTGTTCAAACGCATTGAGAGTGAGTCTCCTATGCACGAGGAGATTGCTACTGAAGTATTGTCTCGCTTGTTCCAGCAACACGTGGGTGAGTTGGTAACTAACCTAGGGTTTAACTATGTTAACGGAGAGGAGAACAACCTAGAGAAACTACGCAAGCTAGTCGAGGACTACAAGGATGACTTCACACCTAACCTCAACATCCAGTTCGAGGACATTGAGTTGGACACTATCCTTGAGGGTATCCAGATTGAGACACAATGGAAGATGAACATCCCTAGCTTACGTGAACGTGTCGAGGGTATCAGTGGTGGTCACTTAGTTATGGTAGGCGCACGTCCTAACACAGGTAAGACTACCTTCCATGCGTCCCTCATTGCGGCGCCTAATGGGTTCGCTCATCAGGGTGCTAGGTGTTTGATCCTGACTAACGAGGAGAAGGCAGTGCGTGTAGCTGCACGGTATGTTCAAGCCTCCTCAGGTATGAACATCAAGCAGATCACTGAGAACAAAGCACTGGCCCTGTCACGCTACACTAAGGTCAAGCAACAGATCCAACTCAAGGATAGCACAGGCAAGGACATGGCATGGGTTGAGGCTGTAGTTAAGAGCTACAAGCCTGACATCGTAGTGCTAGACATGGGTGACAAGTTCGCTAGCCGTACCTCTGACAAGTCTGACGTGTACCTAAAGGATGCAGCTATCCATGCACGTAACATCGCTAAGATCTACAACTGTGCTGTGATCTGGATGTCACAACTTAGTGCTGATGCTGAGGGTGTAGTGCAACCTAATATGTCTATGATGGAAGGTAGTAAGACAGGCAAGGCAGCTGAGGCAGACTTGATGGTGCTTATCTCTAAGAACAGACAGGTTGAGGGTGTTGACGAAGAAGAAGACTTGACACGCTATCTGACTATCGCTAAGAACAAACTAGATGGCGGTTGGCATGGACGTATTACTTGTGAACTGGATGGCGACATAGCACAGTACACAGCATAGGAGAGATGATGAGAACAGTATTAGACGTAGAGAACAACACTACTAAGCGAGAGGGTAAGACCTTGCTTGACCCCTGGGAGCCAGGTAACTTCTTAGTGCAAGTGGGTACTCTCAATGTAGACAAGACTGACGAAGAGCATATACTTACCTTCGATCACAAGGAGAGCAAGGACACAGGTGGTGGTGCTGCGTTTGTACTACAGGCTGTACTGGATGAGACTTCTCTTTTGATTGTACACAATGCACGGCATGACTTACCTTGGCTGTGGGAGTCAGGCTTTACCTATGACGGTGAGGTGTATGACACTATGATAGGTGAGTACCTACTGCTGCGTGGTACAAAGCGTGGTATAGGCTTAGGGTATTGCGCTGAGGTGCGTGACCTACCGTCCCGTAAGACTGACGTACTAAAGGAGTACTATAAGAAAGGATACAACACAGATGAGATCCCCCTCGCTGAACTAAGAGACTACCTAAGGTGTGACTTAAATGTCACACGTGAGTTGTTCCTTGCTCAAGAGGAAGACTACTCTAAGCCTGAGAGTCAGTCTATTATAAGGGTGCGGGACATAAGCATGAAGGTTGCAGTTACACTATGCAAGATGTACCAGCGTGGGTTCAAGGTAGATCGTGCTGCACTGGATGAGGTACGTAAAGAGTTTGAGGATGAGAAGGCACAGCTAGAGACACGCCTTAACATGCACGTGCGTAAGCTTATGGGTGACACACCTATCAATATCAACTCATCTGAGCAGATGTCCAACGTGATCTATAGTAAGAAGCCTAAGACTAAGAAGGAATGGGTAGAGCTATTCGATCACGTCAACAACAAGGATGAGTACAAGTCTACCGTAGCAGCTAACACAGATCGTATCTTCAAGACACAAGCCTATACGTGTGAGACTTGTGAGGGTACAGGTAAGACGTATCGCATCAAGAAGGATGGTACTAAGTATGCAAGACCTAACAAGTGCAAGGACTGTGAAGCCAGAGGTTATCGCTTGAAGCAGCTGAACCAAGTGGCAGGGCTTAGCTTCTCTGCACCTAACAAGGATTGGGTCAGTGCTAATGGGTTCTCTACGTCTAAGGGTAACCTGGAGATACTCATTGCTACAGCTAAGACTAAGGCTATGTACGATGCGATAGAGTTTCTAACCGACTATCGTAGGCTCAACGCTGTGGGTAGCTACCTGTCTAACTTTGTAGAGGGTATTGACTTGTTCACTAAGCCTGACGGTATGCTACACGTTGACCTGTCCCAGACTACTACATCTACAGGCCGCTTCTCTGGGCGTAACCCTAACATGCAGAACATGCCACGAGGTAACACCTTCCCAGTTAAGAAAGTGTTTGTGTCTCGTTGGGATGGTGGCTACGTTATGGAGGCTGACTTTGCTCAGCTTGAGTTTAGAACGGCTGCGTTCCTAGCACAGGATGAGGTAGCTATGCAGGAGATTGACGATGGCGTAGACGTACACGCTTACACTGCTCAGGTTATCACGGATGCAGGTGAGCCTACCACCAGGCAGGAAGCAAAGGAGCATACGTTCGCACCCCTCTTTGGCGCTACCGGTTATGGCAGAAGTAAAGCTGTCAAGGCTTACTACGAACAGTTCACTGAGAAGTACAAGGGCGTAGCTAAGTGGCATAAGAAACTAGGGAAGGAAGCAGTTAACCTACTAAAGATTACTAACGTAAGCGGTAGGCAGTATGCTTTCCCTGACGTACACCGCAGAGAGAATGGCAGCATAAGCCACATGACTAACATCAAGAACTACCCAGTGCAGGGCTTCGCTACAGGTGATGTAGTACCCGTGGTACTGATGGAGTTGGAGGAGAGGCTCAAGCCTTTGCAGTCATGCTTGGTCAATACTGTACATGACTCTGCAGTTATAGACATACACCCAAAGGAGAAGGACTATGTGATTGCTATCATACACAGTATGAACGAAGACCTAACTCGTATCATAGCTGAGGCCTATGATGTTGAGATGAATGTACCACTATTATTAGAAGCTAAGATCGGGCCGAATTGGCTTGACACAGTGGATGTATAGTGCTATAACTAGACCTCTTTAACCCGTACACAGAAAGGTTCTTGTACAATGACTAGCACAGAAGTAACACTAACAACTGACGGACGTTCTATTGCAGAGATGATGGGTCTCTCGAAAGGTAGTAGCGGTAAGCGCTCTATGCTTGCACGGTTCAGTCAGATCCATAGCCCACTCAAGGGTGACATGGAGATCAATGGCAAGTCTGTTCGAGTAGACGTTGTACCAGCTGGTGCATACAAACTCTTACAGACAGACGATAAGGTAGCATATGCTGTCTCACCTAAGATCCGTATCTACGCACAGCGTATGCAGTGGACACGTTGGGACTCCAATGAAAACACTATGGTCAAGACTGTACTCGTTAACAACTTGACGGGTGACCTCAAGGATAACACAGGAGGCTTCAATGCTGGGCGTCCGTCTGGTTACGTTGAAGACTTTAAGTCTTTACCTAAGGCAACACAAGACTTGATGCGTAGCGTTAAGCGTACCAAGGTTGTGTTCGGTACTGTAGTAATGCAGGGTGCTACTGATGAGCAGGGTAATGCTATTGACGATGCGTCCCTCACTACACAGGAGATCCCGTTTGTACTGGATGTAAAGAGCCGAGGTAGTATCACTGCTATTGATGACATTATGAAGTCTATTGATCGTAAGAATGTACTACCACTGCAGTACTTCCTTAACATGGGTGCAGAGATGCACGAGATGCCTAACGGTAGTGAGTATGCCACCTTCGACATCACACTAGGTGACAAGGTAGACTTACATGCGTCAGATAAGGACATCCTTGATGGCTTTATGGAGTGGATTAGCGGCATGAACAACTACATTAACGACACTCACAATGAGAAGAGTGGTAGCTCTGGCCTGTCTGCTACTGAGGAGTCCATCATCAACGACATCATTGACGTAGAGGTAGCTGAATAATGAACCACGTTGCTGAACTGGCACTACATACATTCCTACAGAAGGCACTGGCTGGCGAGTCTACAGTAGATGAATCTGTAATCTCTAAGGTAGGTGAAGACGTAGCGAATGCTATGCGTAAGCAGTTCAGCAGCGGCCCTCGTGATGAGTTCAAGCTTAGGATGTCCAACCTCGGGCGTCCTAAGTGCCAGCTCTGGTACGAAAAGAATGACCCAGAAGATAAGATACCTTTCCCTCCACACTTCCTGATGAACATGATCTTAGGAGATATTGTGGAGGCGGTATTCAAAGGGTTACTTCGGGCTGCTGCTGTTGAGTTTACTGACAATGAAAAGGTTGTACTCACCCTGTCTGACGGTACAGAGATCAACGGTGAGTTCGACATGATCTTAGATGATAAGGTTGATGACGTTAAGTCTGCCTCACCCTGGTCTTACATGCATAAGTTCTCAGACTTCGAGACCTTAGCTAAGGGTGATGCCTTTGGTTATGTAAGCCAGCTTGTAGGCTACGCTACTGCAGCTAACAAAGGAGTAGGTGGCTGGTGGGTAATCAACAAAGCTAATGGTCACTTCAAGTATGTTGATGCATCATCCGTAGATGTCGATCAAGAGTTAAACAAGATAGAAGACACGGTAGCTTACATCAAGGAGGATAAACCTTTTGAGCGTTGCTTTGAGGCTATCCCTGAGACGTACCGCAAGAAACCGTCAGGTAATCTAAAGCTTGGCGTATCGTGTGGCTTCTGTGCTTACAAGCATAAGTGCTGGCCTGACTTGCAGACCTTACCGTCTCGTGTCTCTACTGCTAAAGAGAAACCTATGGTAGACTATGTGTTTATAGGAGATGAGCTTGGTAGTACGGAAGCATAACGCTAACAGATACCGTAGTGGCTTAGAGAAAGTTGTAGCTGAGTACCTGAAACAAAACAAGAAGAACTTTAGGTATGAAGACCTTAAGATTGAGTGGAAGGATCTCAGGTACAGGACTTATACTCCAGACTTTATCTTAGACAACGGTATCATAGTTGAGACAAAGGGTATCTTTGATAATGAAGACAGGCGTAAGCACCTAGCAGTAAGGGAACAACACCCTGAGTTAGACATCAGGCTAGTGTTCAGTAACGCCAGGGCTAAGTTATACAAGGGTTCTAAAACAACATACGCAATGTGGTGTGAAAAGAATAACTTTCTGTATTCACATAGGGTAATACCCCCTGACTGGCTTGAAGAGAAAGGTAAGGCAGTCAAGACCAAGCGTATCAAACTTAAGGTAGGTTCTTAATGGATGAGAAGTTCAGTGTAACACTTGTATTAAATGTGGATAGGGATGCTAACTTCCTATCGTCAGTACAAGATGCACACCCAGAAGATGTGTATGACTTAATTAAAGATATGTTCTATGACGTTGATGATGTCAAAGTAGAAAACTTAGTAGTGAAGGAGAGGGTATGATTAACGAGACAGACTTAGAGGCATGGGATTACTACAAGGACACCTCTCTATATAAAGACATGACGCTATCCTCATATCAGAAGGTAGCTGCTAGTACAGCTATATATCCTACACAACACGCCATCACTTACCCTGCGCTGGGCTTATCTGGTGAGGCAGGAGAGGTAGCCAACAAGGTTAAGAAGATTATACGTGATGGTAAACTAGATAAGTCTGCACTAGGCGCAGAGATAGGGGACTGCTTGTGGTATATTGCAGCGCTTTGTCGAGACCTTAACTTGGATCTAGGTGAGATTGCTAAGGCTAACCTAGAGAAACTACAAGA
>UEXM01002095.1_pt1 | contig 14970 bp, 13 predicted proteins | sample 1796661 | NCBI WGS metagenome assembly UEXM01 (sample SAMEA4772469, study PRJEB27181) | metagenome | reverse complement strand
TCATTTGCTATTGTAACCATACCTCTAAGCAACATTCCATTAGTATTTGATGCAGCGCCTAATGCAACTGCTAATAAACCATCACAAGTAGCAGCGCTATCAGCATCTACTAATTCCCAAGTACCATCTGATTTATAATGATATATAGCGCCCGCAGTCATAGATGTTGTACCTCCAAAGTAAACTACATCACCTTTAGCATCACCATCTGTACCACTTGCTACTTCAAATTCTCTTACGTTTGCTTTTATTCTACTTGAAAAAGTTACAACACCACTATCATCAATGCTTATAGCGTCTGTATCAGAGGCAGATCCTATATTTCCATCATCTGGCAATATTATATTATTACTAAAAGTAGCAACACCTGCGGTAGATATACTAAGTCTAGTGCTGTCGTTAGTTTTTATATCTAATTTGTGGTTAGTGCTAGTTCCTATAATTCCAGTTGCAGATTGTGCTTGTATTCTTACCCCAGCACCACTTGTTCTCATAACGTCAAGCTGACCATTACCTCCGCTTGATGGTTCAATATCAAACCCACCTCCTGTAAATTCTACCGATTTGTGTAAGAAAATTTTTGATGCACTACCATCTAATGTTATATAAGCAGCGTCTCCTCCAGAACCATCATCGCAACTTAATATTAAGTCTGCATCAGCCACAGATTGTCTTATGTACAAATTACCAACACCATTTTGTATCATATAACTATGACTACCATCGTGGTACAACTGTAAATCTTGACTAGCGCCAAATTTAAGTTTACCACCATCACCATCAATAGCCATTAAAATATCTTTACTAGTAACAATAGAAGTTATACCACCATCAAATCTTAAATATTGTGCTGTTCCACCACTACCGTTATCAGACTTAAATATAATATCACCATCAACTTGCTCGTTTATTATGTTGTAGTCACCAGTATAATTTGTATTTGTAAAGTTTGAGTTATCATGAACTATAGTAACGTCAGAGTTAGTACCAATTCTAAGCTTTACATTATCACTAAACCTCATGTCTCTATCAACTTTAGTTTCTGCCGCACTACCGTCTAAAGTTAAATAAGCAGTTGTACTACCGCTACCATTATCTGACAGAAGTATAATATCACCATCATCAGTATTGTTTTGTATTGTTAAATCACCAGTATTGTTTGATAAAAAAGTATTTGTACCATTATGTGTCATTTGAAAATCCCTACCTGTACCAACAGCAATTCTAGAATTATCTACCCATGTGGTAAACATGTGCGTGGTTGCGCTACCATCATGTACAGCTGTGCTACCATCTAAAAAGAAGTAAATCGTATCACCACCAGCACCATTATCACTAGCAAAAGAAATATCTTTATCATCTGCTGTATTAGTAAATTGAAGATTACCAGTTGCGTTTGTAATTTGAGAATCAGTAGCATTGTGTTGTATTATCAAATCACCACTAGAGCCTATTTGTAAGGAAATATTATCAGGTAATCTTGTGGCTTTATAAAGGAATACCATGCTTTCACTACCATCTAAAGTTAAATAAGCAGTTGTGCCGCCAGAACCATCGTCACAATTAAATATTATGTCTTTATCGTCAAGTTCTTGTGTAATATGTAAGTCACCCGTGTAATTACTTATTTTACCGTTAGAAGCGTCGTGCCACAATTGTAAATCATTTCCATTACCAAGGGCTATAACACTGTAATCTTGCCATCTAGTATAACGATAATCACTTGAACCACTTGACTGGCTACCGTCTAATCTAAAATATTCTCCTAAACCACCACTACCATCATCACACTGAAAAACTATATCTTTATCTGCTGCTTCTTGCCTAAAATATAAATCACCTGTATAATTATCAACAAATGTATTACTACCATTGTGATAAATGTACGTGTCTTGGCCTGAGCCAATCATGAGCTTTTCACTGTCTATAATACGAACGTCTTTACTAAATATGTTTTCAACAGCACCACCATCTACTCTAAAATATTCCGCTGTGCCTCCACTACCGTTGTCAGTGTTAAACGTTATATCACCATCATCTTGAGCGTTTGTTATAGCGAGATTACCAATTTGATTTGAAATAAGACCGTTGCTACCGTCAGAGTATATTACTAACTCACGGTCAGTACCAAGTTCTAATTGAACGTTGTCTTCAAACCTAATATCTTTCTGCACCGTAGTATACCCTGCACTACCATCTAAAGTTATGTAAGCTGTAGTTCCGCCTGAGCCGTCGTCTGATTGAAATACAATGTCTTTATCGTCAGCGTTCTGCTGAATGTATAAATCACCAGTAGCGTTTTTAATATAACTATTACTACCATCGTGGTATATATCTATGTCAGCAGCAGCACCAAACCTAGCTCTAATACCATCTGCAAATCTCATTGATTTACTAACTTCAATTTGTGAAGAACCACCATCAACTCTAAAATATTCTGCGTCTCCTCCAGAACCATCGTCACTTTGAAATGATATATCAGCATCAGTAGCACGTGCCATAATAAACAGATTACCAGTACCGTTTTCTATATAACTACTACTACCGTCGTGATACATTTTTAAATCATTGCTAGTACCAAAATGAGCTTGACTACTATCACTTAATTTTATATCATGATTAAATATAGCTGTACCAGCGTCTGACATGTCGAGCGTAAGAGCTGTTATATCAGCTCCACCATCTGTTCCTTTGAATATTATATCTGCGTCGTCAGCGGCACTATCTATAGTTAAATTACCTAGATGGTTTTCTATAAAACTATTGGAACCGTTGTGGTATAATCTTAAATCAGCACCGTTACCCATGTAAATAGCTTTACTATCTTCCCATAAAGCATTCTGCTTAAATACAGTCCTACCCTCACCACCATCTAACTGAAAATATGTTGTTACACCACCAGATCCGTCGTCACTTTGGAATATTACATCAGCATCGTCGTTTGCGTTTGATATAACTATGTTACCTGTGCCAGCATTTATTTGCTCTAAATACGTATTACTACCGTCATGGTATATTTTAAAATCCCCATTAGTACCAAACTCTGCTTCTACGCTGTCGTTAAAACGCATATCTTTAGCTACTTTCATATTAGTAGCACTTCCATCAACTGTAAAATATGTAGTTACACCTCCACTTCCGTCATCTGACTGGAATATTATGTCTTTATCATTAGCGTTGTTTATAAACTTTAAATCACCCGTGTAGTTTTCTATATAACCATGACTACCACTAGAATACATAATCATATCAGTATCAGCGCCATATTCAGCTGATATATTATCTGCAAATAACAATGGTCTATCTACTTTTGTTTTAGCTATACCACCATCTAATGTTATATAAGCTGTAGTACCACCAGAACCATTATCAGTTTCAAAAATAATATCAGAATCATCAGAGTAGTTTCTAATCTTTAAATGACCCACCATATTATCTATACGGCTATCAGTTCCATCATGCATTAACTGTAAATCGCCACCATTACCAAATTTTGCCGATGCATTGTCAGTAAATATTAAAGAGTTATCGTCTTCATCTACCATTATGTACCTACCAGAAGCATTTAGAAAAAACTTAACATCATGGCCAGCTCCGTCTGCACCAACAGTAAATGTTCCTGTAAGTGTAGTGTTTCCTGTTAATTCTATACCAGTAGTTATATTTAAACGAGTTGTTCCCCCTGTTATTACCCTAAAAGTATCATCAGTAGCAAAACCAAAACCAGTGTTTCCATCACCAGCGTGTACTATATATTCAGGTATTACAAGTTCATCACTAAAAACAGCTTGCTTGTGTATGTTAACGTTTGCTGCACTACCATCTAATGTTATATAAGCAGTTTCACCTCCAGAGCCGTCATCACAACTAAGTATAATATCACCGTCATTGTAACCATTATTAATAGTTAAATTACCAGTTCTATTGTCTATCGCAGTGTTAGTACCGTCATGATAAAACTCTAAATCATTACCACTGCCTATTGTTATTTTTCTATTATCTTCAAATTTAACATAACCTGTACTACCATCTAAAGAAAAATATGTTGTTGTACCTCCAGACTGGTCGTCTCCCACAAATATAATATCAGAATCATCGGCAAAATTTCTAATTTTTATATGACCAGTAATATTATCTAAATAACTATTACTGCCATCGTGATATATTTGTAAATCACCGCCAGCCCCAAACATACTTTTAACACTGTCTGCAAAAATAGTTTCTTTATCTATTTTAACTTGTGTTGCACTACCATCTAAAGTAATATACGCTGTTTCACCACCACTTCCATCATCGCATTTAAGAATAAGGTCACCATCATCAGCGCCATTTGTTATTTCTAAATTACCAGTTCCATTAACAATTGTAGTGTTAGTACCATTATGTCTTATATAACAATCTGAACCCGTACCTAAACTGATTACACCACTATCATCCCATTTTGTAAATGTAGTTCCACCGCCTGTTGCTTGACTTCCATCTAAAAAGAAATATGTTTTTACGCCTCCTGACCCGTCGTCACATTTAAATATAATGTCTTTGTCGTCGGCTTTATTTTCTATTGTTAAATTGCCAGTAATATTACTTATTTCACTATTAGTGCTATCATGCCTAATCTGCAAATCTCCACTAGTACCAAACTCACCTTTTACGGTGTCGGCAAGACGAAAAGGACTAAAATATTTTATCGCCATATTATTTTATTTAATTAATTAATTCTATGTATATGCTATAGATCCAGCTGTTGCGCCTGCTAAACTTGTAATTAAAGCTCTGCAATCATTTGGAGGTGCAGTACCAAAATCAATTGATACTACAGAAGTACTAGCAGTACTAAAGTCATCTGTTGTTCTAGCTATATCGCACATGATATTAGCTTCTGTTGTTTTGTCATAAACTTGTACTACTATATCAGCTGTACCTAAGTTATGTGTTATTGTTACTATGTTTGCGTCTGTTAAACTTGAAACGTCAATGTCACAAGCTACAGATTTAGCAGACAATGTATCAGCTGTAACAACTCTAGCGGTGTCTGTACCTGTTATAACTTCTGCAGCGGTTGCAAGCTCAACAGCACCAACTGCACTTGCTGTAGCTTGAGCTAATACTGCAGCACCACCAATTGTAAGCGCATCTGTTTCTAAAGTACCATCAATATCAGCATTACCAGAAATATCTAGTGATCCAGCATCTAACTCGCCTGATAGTGTGAAGTTTCTAATACCATCATAATCTTTGTTAGAATCTAGTACCACTGCTTTGCTAGCAATTGCATTACCAACAGCTGTACTTCCTAAGTCAAGCATATTTATTTCACTAACTACAACTGTAGCGCCATCAAGCTTGTTAAGTTCAGCAGGAGTTGAAGATATTGTTGTTGTGCTAGGATCTGCAGCGAATAAAGCTACGTGACCACCTACGTTTGGCAATGTGTATGTTACGTCAGCGCCCGCAACAACTGACTTAAGTGTAGCATCATGACCATCACCTGTAGTACCTTCAAATACAACACCACTTGATGTTGTTGTTGTTGTAACGTTAACAGTAGTGGTAGTACCTGTTACAGTTAGATTACCTGGTATTGTTACAGTAGAATCAGTACCATTACCAAGCGTTACATCTACATAATCAGCGGTTTTATGTCCTGTTAAAACTAAACCAGAAGTTAAACCTGTGTTTGTACCATCACTAGAAGCAACTCCTATAGTTAACTTACCAGCCTCATCAGTATTATCAGCTTCGCCAACTTCCACAAGTATTTTAGCAAAATCAGTTTGAGCTTGACCAGCGTCATCACCTGTAAACAATATTTGACCTACATCATCACCGTCAGCACCGGCAGCACCCTTGTCTTTTACAAATTGCAATCGCCCACTGTTAGTATTGTTACCAGTGCTTTTAATTTGAATTAAAGGATCATTATCGTTTGCAGAAGTAAATATTACTGTGTCTTGAGCTATAGTTCCTAACGTGGTTATAATACCACCAGTTAATATATTAGTACCACCAACAGTTAAAGCATCAGCTTCTAGCGTACCATCAAAATCGCCATCTACAGCGTCTATGTTACCTTTAAATATCGTAGCCGTAACTGTACCAGAGCTTGGGTTGTATGTAAAATCACCATCAGCTTCTAAGCCTCTTTGAGCACCACCACCTGCAGCGCCTTCAACAAACGTAATTTGATTTTCTTCATCAGTACTTTCGTTGTCTGTAACAAGAGTGTGTAAAGAGTTAGTAGCAGTACCAGTGGTATCTTGATTAAGAGTATCTACAGCTATAACACTGTTTGTTGCTGTTAATCCAGAACCAGCAAACAAAGTTGCTACATCAGCTAAAGCCTCTAGCTTAGTTTCACCAGTTGCACCACCATCTAAGAACATTATAAAATCACCGTTAGCTATAGCAGCTGTTGAAAGTACTGCTGGAGCTGTTTTAAATAAATTATCTACAGTTAGTTTATTTTCAAAATTAGCTGTTGAGCTAGATGGATCTTCACTTTCATCAGAAAAAGCAATAAAATCCCCTGAAGATATAGTATCTGTAGGTACATGTGTAGTTGATCCAGCTACTCTAACCCAAGCAGATCCATTGTAATAGTGAAGTGCTTTGTCTCCAGACGTGTTATCAAAATATATTTGTCCTTCTGCAGGCGAGCCAGGTTGAGAACCGGCGTTTTGTATTACCGCATTTTGTAATTCGTTTTTGTTTAAGTCTATACTACTATAATATTCTATAGCCATTTTGTTTTGTTTTAATTAAGATATGCTTTTCCTTGAAAAGCTAAAGCGCTTGTTCCAGAAAAAAATGTTATTGTTAGTTGTTTATTTGAGTTGTAAACTACAGTACCTTGAACTATTGTGTCTGCAGAATCAACAACTGTAACCGATGGAAACCTATGTAAATTATGAGTTACTACCCACGTGTCAGAAGTGCTGTTTTGATTATGTGTGTATGTAATATCACCTATAATAGGCTGTGTCATCACATGCTTTCCAATATATTTCATATTAGTACTGTACCTTTATGTCTACTAGCTGAGAGCTAGTAACGCTTGTTAATTTAAATTTTAATGCATATACTGTTGAGTCATAATTTAGCTCTGGTGGTTCTAGTACTAACGTTGATCCACCTGGTATCACAACGTCATGTAATATTGAAACATTAGAAACTGTTAACGCAGTGTTTTCTAAAAACAAATCTACTGTACACTCATCTCCACTAGCATCGTTGTTACAAATTGTAACATACTGTGGTGGTCCAGTTATTTTATTAGTTAAGTTAGAAAGATCAACAGTGTCTTTAGCTGTAATCTCTACCGCACTATCAGTACTTACATTAAAATATTTAAAGCTAGCCACTTACTATCCTTTAGACCAGTAAGCAAATTCAAGCATAACAGCTGCACTTGCTGCCGTAACCCTAAGTCCTTCTGATCCAAGCAATGGAAAAAAAGCAAACTCACCAGTACCTAGTGATAAACGAAAACCATCAGAGTTAGCATCAGAATCTACTTCAACTAAATTTGTTGTTGCTGTTGTGCCATCAGAAGCTAACACTCCTAAATGTTTTATATAAACATAATTTACAGTAGTGTCTTCTTCTGGAATCAATACTCCAGCACCGTCTCCAAAGTTTTCGTCTGAAGCTACAGTACTTATACCCATACTAGGAGCTGTTATTGTTAAACTGTCTGTTACAGATAGGCTTATAGCATCACTCTGTAAACCTGGACTTGAAGACGCTGTGTTAGAGTTTGCTGTTAATGTTAATGTTGGTGTTAGTGTTGCCATGTTTTAGTTTTTAATTGTTATTAAGCTTCAAATATCATTACTTCTAATCCCGCTGTTGCTATTCCAGCTCCGTTATCTCCAGTGCTTGCAAAAATATCTGCTACTCCAGCCCAAGGAAAAAAAGCAAATTCTCCCGCAGCTAGCTCCATCCAAACAGCGCTCTCAGCTGTGTCAGCAGCCGCTTGTAGATATATTATTAAAGAAGCGTGTATATTTTTAACATATATATAAGACTTGCCTTGAGCAGTAGAGAAAATTTTAAGACCACCTGGATCTACGTCGTTAGGTGAGAATATTGAACTTTTTCTAAGATCGTTAGCTCCTAGTGTTAAAGCATCTGTTACTGATAAACTTAAAGCATCTCCAGTTACATCTGTGCTTGTTAGTGTTAATGTTGGTGTTAATGTCGCCATGTTATTATTTTTTTAATATTTTCTTTTCTACTGTTCCATCGTCGTATATAAAAAACAGTAGTTGATTTGTATTCATTTTAGCAGGTCTACCTAGTAGATCTGTTATTCTTAGTAAGTTAGCTATTCTTTTTGGTAATGGTCCAACCCAAGTACCTTCACAATAATCGTATGTTGCTTGACATATATTATCCCACTCGTTATCACAACAGTACTCATCTACCTCAATAACCCAAGCGTAGCAAGGATCATTTAACCAATAGGGTATACTGTCGCCAGTAATACAACCTGCACTATAATTACAAGATAAAGGATCGTCAATATTAGCATTTGCATTATAGTTATATGCTGTTTGATCCATGCAACCCATAACGATAGAAATACACGAACCGTTATCCGTGTTAGCCAATGGGTCAAAGTTAAGAGCCAAACTATCCATACACCCATAAACATAAGCAATACAACTAAAGTCCTCCGTGTTCGCTGCTGCGGAATAGTTAAGAGCAGAAGGGTCCGTGCAACCGTATATGTAAGGAATACAAGAATTGTTATCAGCATTAGCTATTGGGTTATAATTAAAAGCTGTACTGTCTGTACAACCATAAGTAAAAGGTATACAAGATCCATTATCTACATTTGCAAGTTGATCGTAGTTAAACATCGTTGGATCAGTACAACCATATACAACATCAATACAGCTTCCATCATCTATATTAGCTTGTGGCATAAAGTTTAGCGCTAGTGGATCCATACAGCCAAATATAGGAAATATACAACTATTATCATCTGTGTTTGCTAAAGTGTCATAGTTAAGCGCTGTTACATTTGTACAACCATATATAAACGGAATACAATTGTCTGGCGTGTTTGCTAGCGGATTGTAATTAAAAGCAAAAGCATCCATACAACCCATAACAACTGGCAAACAACCACCATTATCTACATTAGCTAAAATATTGTAGTTAAACGCTGTTAAATCCGTACATCCAAATACCGCTAAAGTCTCGCAACTATCTTGAATGTTTATATCTGTGTAGTAACCGTTTGCTGTGTCAACGTGATATTCTAAGTAAGCTGGAGATATACAACCAGGATAGTAAAAGCAGTCGTCATTTGTGTTTGCTGTGTCTACGTAGTTAAACGCTAAACTATCCATACAACCTTCTACAACTTCTATACACTCGTCACCACAATATGTTCCACCTGAATACATGTTAAACGGTAAAAGAAAAGGAGGCACAACACTTATTATGGTATCTCCAAAAGGGTTTAGCAAAGAAAAACCACACTCAACTAACGTGTTAAAAGCTTGTTGGTTTATAAAGAATTTAGCTTCTACTAAGCTTGGTGCGTTTAAATCTATGTTAAACAGTTGGCTATTACCACCTGGACTCATCCAAAATATAGACGTATCACCATCTTGATATATTTCTAGTCTACTACCAACCCAGCCGTTACCTACTAAATCATGTAGATATAAATCAAAAGTACAGCTATCAACAAAGTCCATGGTGTTAGCCAGTGGATCGTAGTTAAAAGCTGTTGAGTCTATACAGCCAACTACTACTAAGTTTAAACAACTTCCATCATCAACCGTGGCGTTAGGACTGTACTCAAAATACAAGCTATCCATACAACCAGGAATTATAGGTGGAGGCGGACATGGAGCAGATATAAAAACATGGGAGGAATCGTACCCAAAGTTTGCAACATCACCATAAACTAAAGTATCTCCACATTGCACCAAGTAATATGACCCGTCTTGTCCACCCCATAAACTACCAGCTAAACCATCACCGTATAAATCAAATATAGTAAACTCTAGAGCAGTATGAGGCAAACAAATCATTGTAACTTGCGGTGAGTAAAAAGGTGCTCCTGCGTAAGGACCACCTGAGTATAACACGTTACCTGTTGTGTCTGCCAACTCCCAAGAAGTTTCACTTGGATATTGATCTAAGTTTACTATTACAAAAGCATCAGTACAACCTGGCTGAGCCAACAGCAGTGTTGGCAGTAATAGTATAAGTAGTAGTATTTTTTTCATTATATTTTTTTACAATCGTTGACTGTTTTTCCAGTCCCGCTTGGAGATTTTTTTGTTCCTACTTTTCTGTACCCCTTCCAACATGATGAGTTTGAAGAGTCAGCTCCTTTAAATGTCATTGGTGAAGCTTGTTTCATTAATCCTTTTAGTGGTGCATTTCTCATTTTATATATATTTATTTGTTAACATTTCCATCTTGATCTAGCAGCTTTACCTCTTTCACCAGTCCAGCCTTTTGATCTAGCGCAAAACGATCTTCTTCTACCCGCGTCTTTACTGCCTGGTTTAACTTTACCTGTTACAGCTGTTTTTAAATTACTGCCAGGGTTTTGTGCTTTGTAAGACGCAACTCCTTCAGGCGTCATTCCAGCACCTTCTTCTGAAGTTCTGAAATGCCTACCCTTGCCTTTTGTTCTTTTGTTTGATTGCTCAAAAGGACTTTGTTTTGTTCTATCGTTTCCAGGATTACCATCTTGCATAAAAGACCTACGTCTACCGCAACTTGTAACTGGAAAAGGATTGTTTGGTTGTACGTACGCCATGTTAATTATAACAATATCCTAAACAAACTTTACCAAACGTAATTTTTTTTATAAACAAACATAATTTTTTTTTCATAATTTTATTTTTTACATTTATAATCTACCCAACATTTATAATAATATAAACCCATTAGTAAACCAACACCTATTATTCCATCAACCCAGTTGTCTAAATCTTTATAACCGTGTGTTTGCCAGATGTCTGTAATCACATCCACTAAAAATCACTCATTATTAAATCATCTATCACTTCTTGAAGGTCTTTTCTTGTAGCAAGCATTTTAAAACTAAGATCTGCTTGAAATCTTTTTATTTCTTCTCCATCTTTAAAAATAACAATAGTAGGTACTATAACTATTTTATGTTTTTGTTGTAACTTTGGATCTTTAACTATATCTACTTTAGCTAAATCACAATCAGATAACTTACCTAGCCATTCAACTCCATTTGTAGCGTTCCACTCTGCATTAAATTCTGTTACTATTATTTGAGCATTTGTAATTAAACCAAAAGCTAAAAATAGTATTAATAATATTTTTTTCATTGTATTTTAGTTGTAGAGTTTGTCCTCTATTTTTTCCAAAGTTTTTTTAATCTCCGCCACATCTTCTTGTGTAGTCATAATAGTCTGACGTATCATTTGATCTTTCATATCAAACTCCATGCGAGTAACATCTGGTGGCAACGGCGCTGGTAGTTGTTTTGCCTCAGCTATATCTGCTTGTAGAGCAAACCACATGCCTATTACAGTTGCCATAGCAAAGCCTATTGCTATCAATGTTTTTATGCTAACTTGAAAGCCAGAGTTTTCGTTTAATTCTTTTCCCATTACTTCTTTTCGTTTTTACTTGCCCATACCGCTTTTCGTTGTGCAGCTGACACAAAATTTACTGGAGAACCATCATCTTTTTTTCTATAACCGTGATAACCTTGTCTTTTAGCTCTTGGCCCTTTACCCTCAGGACTTCTGTATGGTGGCTGCATAAAACCTTCAGACTCATTTTGCTTTGCATTACGAGCTTGTATTTTATCATAAAGAGCTTTTCCTTTATCATCTAAATCTTCACGTCTAACTACATCTTCTTTTTGTTCTTTTAAAAATTTAACGTCTTTTTCCGTGTATCCTTTTGGATATGTTTTTCCATCAATAACAACTTGATCAGATTTTTGTTTAAAAGGATTTTTTGATTGTACGTATGCCATATTAAAATATTGTATAGTTTAAACCTAATTTAAAATCATACCAGCGTCTATTCCAGTATTTATTGTATTTTCCTTCAACAAACACTCCTAAGTGTCTATTAAATTTATGACCAAAAATCATACCACCACTATAATCTAGCCATTGCCCTTTGTTGTAAGTATGGTAAGAAAAATCGCCTCCTTGGTCTAAGTGATAAGGCATGACGTTTGCCCATGCGTGTGTCCAAAATGTTTTAGTATAATGATAGTAATCAAAACCTAAAACCATAGAGTGTTGTATTATTAAATCCAACTCTTCTCTTTTTTTCTGCGTATAGTTGGCTAACATTGTAGGTATAACAACTTCTTCCCAAACCTCTACAGACGTAGCTACAATACTACCATTTGGATCCATGTACTCAGATTCTTGCACATTAACATTGTAACCTTCTTGTATTGCTAGATAAGTGTAGTGAATGTCTCCGTTGTCTAACCTCCAGTCCTCTAAAGGATCATAACCATAAGGTTCAGATAATCTTTGTGCAACACCTAAATTAAAAGATAATTTATTGTTTGCTTTATATCTATATCTTTGTGATGTTTCAAAGTATTTAATATCAGCAAAACCATCTTCTAAGTATTCACCTTTTACTATATACTTGTCTTCTACATATCTAATAAAATGATGTTGGTCTAAGTATTCGTCACCTTGTTGTCTAGTATAATCAACTTCAAATAAAAACTCTAAACCTTTAGCTTTACCAACACTTGCAGCATCAGACCAAGAAGTTTCTGTGCCGTCGTAAAATGTTTGTGCTTTGTTTTCGTAACCAAACCTAGCTATTTTACGTATACCAAAAGCAATGTTATAATCAAAAGGAGTTTTTATAGTGGATGTTTCTAAACCGTTAGTAACAGAAAATGTTTCAAGGTCAGATATAGAGTTACCACCATTAACAGCCGCATAAAATGTAGAAAACTTAAAAAGTTTTTTAAAATCAATTTGTGCACAACACTTTTTAGGAGCTGCGCAAGCTGTTAGTGTTATTAATAGTATTGTAATTAGTTTTCTCACCATCTTTATATTATCACTTATTTTTTGAATTGTTTACCTAATCGTGGTAGTAACACTTACCACTTTTATTTGCTGTCATCATTTTGCACCTAGTCTTATCTTTTTTAATCTTACTGCATTGTTTTTCTTTACCATCTTTTGTCTGTTCTTTTTTCTCATGAACAGTACAAACTTTTTTACCAGGTACAACTTTTCTATTACATTTAAGACAAGTTAATTGTTCACCTTTTTTCTTTTGTTCTTTTTGTTTTTCTTCTCTTTCTTTTTCTTTTTCTTTTTCTTTTTCAACCTTTTTTTCTTCTTTTTTTCTTTCTTTTACTTCTTTATTTACTTTTCTAGCCTCGCTCATATCTTCAAGACCTAAATCCCAAGGATTCCAACCAAGAAGTAGCGCAATTTTTTTTGAAGCTTCTACCTCATCTTTACTAGCTAATAAAACGTTTTGAATTTTATTAACAGCTCTATCTAAAGGTATGTTTGTTGTTGCTGATATTACTGAGGCTAAAGAATTAAAAGCTGGGTTTTCCATACTAAAGCCCATTTCTTCAATAGCGTTAACATTTAATTGCTCAGTTCTAATACCACTATACATTTTTCTTAATTTAGAGCCTATAGTAGGTGATAAGTTCGCAAAATCAATTATAGTTCTTGTATGGTCAGCATTAAAACCTCTAGCTTTTTGTTTTCTGTATTGAAGAAAACCGTTTTTAATAGTTACAACAGCGGCTCCAGTTAAACCCATGCCGTTTAAAATAGAATCAACCATACCGTTAGCAACTCTTTCTTTTTTAGTATCCCACTGGTCTTCATCTCCAAGCGCTGAAAACAAAGCAGTTTGTAATGATGAAAATATAACATTTTGTACAGCTCCATAGTAAGCTATTTTAGAAAGGTTTTCTTTAGTAGAACCACGTTTGTTTTTTAAATCCATCACAGCTTTTGCAATAAGCCTATTATATTGCATAGGCGTGTTTTTAAACGCTAGTATTAATCTACCTAAACCTCCAGCTTGTTGTTGAGATATTAAATCTGGTCTAGATGATTGTTGACCTTTTTCTGTTTTATCTCTAAACTCAATAAAAGCTTGAGCTTCTGCCTCAGTTGTAGACATACCTGTTTGCTCTAAAGCTTTTACTTTGTTTCTGTAAAAACTAGCACCACCAGAAGCAATAGCAAAACTATCTGCTATTTGTGTTGGTGAAAAACCTTTTTCTAACAACCAAGATAATGCGGCTTTAGCTTTGTTGTCAGCTCCTTTTAAATGTGCTGATAGCTCAGCTTCATTAATAGTTCTTTTATTTCCTGATCTTCTTTCTTTTAAGTAATCAGAATTAAAAATCATTGAAAAATCTTTCCAATATTGCGGTTGGTTTGCAAATGCCATAGCTGCTTTTGCTGGATTATTATCTTTCCAATCCATATAGTTGAAAGCAGATATTGTTTGAAGTGTTGCAGACCTCATGTTAAAAAACATAACAGCACCAACAGAGTTGTTTACCCAGTTATTCCATTGCGATTCTATTCTACCAGGTGTATTCTTTTTTCTACCGTATTCCATACGATATAACATGTCTTCTAAAGCTTCAACGTGCTTGTTACCATAAAGAGATCTTAATTTAGATTTGTTTTCTTCAGAAAATATCAATTCTACATTTTCTTTCCAACTTGCTAAATATTTTGCTCTACCAGCATTACCAGTCATTTCAGTTAAATCATAAGCTATACCCTCTATTGTCCAGTACTCGCTAGGGGCAACGTAACCTCCTTCCTGTTGAGATATTGCTGATAACCTATCAGAAAACATTATTAAATCTGGATCAGCTTCAACTACTTTTATTAAAGTTGCTTGATCTCTTTTTGATAAACCAGGTACTTCTATACCATTTTTACTCCAAGTATAAACTCTAACCGCCTGTTCAAG
>UEXM01002092.1_pt1 | contig 14993 bp, 6 predicted proteins | sample 1796661 | NCBI WGS metagenome assembly UEXM01 (sample SAMEA4772469, study PRJEB27181) | metagenome | reverse complement strand
GTTTGGGTGATTATAGGTTCAGATTTTAGTACTCCATTTAGTAATCTACCCGCAGTGGGGACCGTTGGCAGTAATGTAAGTGTGTCAGGCGGTAGTTCATCTACAACAGGTTCAACCGAGGCAAAGGTGTGGAGGGAGAATAGTGGCAACTACCGAAGGATTGTTATTATTAATCAGCTCAACAACCCGACAGACGTAACTTCATTTTCTATGACAAGCGGTAATGTCACATGGACATTTTCCTACGTTGGAACAGGCTTTGGTACAATCCAAGCCCCTAATACAATAAGTCCAGATGGTGGCACTATAACTATTGGCTCTGGCTTTGCATATAATAACTGGGTGGCCAAAAGCTTTTCATACTCAAGGGCAACTTCATCAACAGCAGATGGTAACACAGGTGTTCCGGCCTCTGGAGAGGTTCAGTTAAGTGATTATCGAAATGCGGACGCAGGGTAGGAAATCAAAGTGGCACTTGCAACTTTAAAATTTGCTTCAGGTATTGTCAAAGACGACAGCTCTTACAGTTCAGAAGGACGCTGGGTTGACAGCGACAAGATACGGTTTTGGCAAGGTAAGCCAGAAAAGTTAAAGGGCTGGCAAAAGATAAACAACACAGCATTCAACGGTGTTTGCAGAGGATTAATTCAATGGCGCGATAATTCGGACAATGCACTAATCGCTCTTGGAACTCATACACATTTATATATTTTAAAGGGCGGTGTATTAACTGACATTACCCCAGTTCGAGAAGCAGGAAATCTAGTCAATAAATTTACATGCACTAATGGCTCCCAGACAATAACGGTAGCTGATAACGCTCATGGAATGGAGACTGGGACAAGAATAATTTTAGGTTCTGCAAGTTTTAATGGCGTAACTATTGCCGCTGACTCAGAGTTTACAATCACTGATACTGGGTCTAACAGCTTCACGTTCACTGCCCCTGTCAACGCAACTTCGGACGGGTCGAGTGTCGGGGGAACGGTTGCATACAAATACCTACTAAATCCAGGTGACCAAAGTTCTGTATTTGACTTCGGCTGGGGGACTGGAGTTTGGGACAGCTCTGGTACTTGGAACACCCCTCCATCTGGAGATGGCATAGAGGTTGATGCTAGGACTTGGCAGTTTGATACATTTGGTGAGGACTTAATTGCGGCGGTTAAGGGTCAACCACTTATTCAGTGGGATGCCTCCTCTGGTGTTGCAACGCGAGCTGTGTTTATAAACGACACAACTACCTCAGATAGCGCGTGTCCAAACACAGTGACTGGAGTTGTGTCTTCTAGTCCCGACCGACATCTTGTTGCGCTTGGTGCTGATGACCCCATGACAGTTCAATTTGCATCTCAAGAAACTACGAATACATGGACGGCGGCGGCAACAAACACTGCTGGTTCGCAGAAGCTGACAGGTGGCTCCAAAATTATTGGTGCAAAAAGAACCCGTGGACAGATTTTGATTTGGACTGACACAACACTTCATTCGATGACATTTAGAGGTCCACCTTATACTTTTGGATTTAGAGAACTGGCAACTGGTTCTGGACTTGTTGGTCCTAACGCAGTCGTTGAGGTCGGTGGCGTCGTTTACTGGATGGGTATCAATCAGTTCTTTCGATTTGATGGTTCAGTGAAACCTTTGATAGGGCCTGTATCAAACCATGTCTTTTCAAATTTCAATACAGTTCAATCAGAAAAAGTGGTGGCTGGGCTTAACAAAGAACACAGCGAGATATTTTTCTTTTATCCATCTTCATCATCCACGGAGAATAATCAGTATGCCAAGTATAATTTTCGCGAGAACGTGTGGGACATCGGAACGATGGACAGGACGGCTTGGACCGACGCATCTACCTTCCCGAACAACATCGGAGCTTCATCCAGCGGATATTTATATAATCACGAAATTGGTGAAAATGATGACGGTGCGCCTATGTCATCTTTTATTACAAGCGCGGACATGGATATTGGAGATGGTCAAGAGGTAATGTTTATTGACCGAGCGTTGCCTGACTTAACTGTGACAGGCGAAGCAAACATTACATTTAAAACCAGAAAAGATGCGATGGGTTCGTTTACAGAGAAAGGACCATTTGAAGTGACGCCGACTACCTCAAAGATAAATCCCCGTGTTCGAGGCCGTCAGCTAGCTATAAAGGTTTCCTCAAATACATCTAACGCCGCTTGGCGGCTCGGGAACACAAGGGTTGATATGAAGAAAGATGGTGAGAGATGAGCGCACCCATTCGGCCAACCCTTCCCAGACCACAAGGTGATATGGAAGAGTGGGCTTCTCTTTTGGTAGACGAGCTTGAAAATGAATTTGAGAGAATTAGTCAGGCCGCAAATACCGCTGACCCTAATGATAGCTTTGCGCCGACAAACTTTACTCAGACTAAAGCCTTAAACGCTGGCACAGCAAACACTGCCGCCGTAGCCAATGTCTTGGCGACGTTGATTGAAGCCCTCAGAAACAAAGGATTGTTAGCGTAATGTGTGTAAGAAATTCAGAGCCTACTAATATGAGAATGGGTGGACCTTCTGACATTATGACAGTGGAGGAGTTTTACGGTGGACCTAGCGATAGCGACAATAATCAAAGTGACAACAACACTAACACTAGTAACCAAAACGATATTCCAAACTATCAGTCTAGACCCCCAACCGCTACTGACGACATGGGTAGCTATGACGCAATTTATGGACGCGGTGATGTCCCTGAAATAATGAACACCTTTGATGAAAGGAACAGGTCTGAATCTAGCCATCCAAATCACGTCCCAAACGCACAGAGGGGAATACAAAACTATAACAGATTTATGGATAACAGAGTTAATTCTGTAGGTGCAAAAATTAGTAGGGGCATCAGGGGCATAGGGTCAATGGGGCCAATGAGCTTGTTTTTTGGTGGTGATAAAAGAAAAGAAGACTCAGTGTCTAGAAGCCAAGATTTGGTAAGTCAAATTATGAACTATAATGAAAGGGAACCGCAGTCTGTTTTACTAGGTGATGATGGACTTTCCTTTAAAATAACAACCCCTAACGGCGGCACTATCAACATTGGAAAGTCTGGTTTCTCATCGTACTCAGGTATGCCAGACCCTGACTACACTGGACCACTATCAAATTTAGTAAACCCGCCTGAACAAAAAAATGAAGACAGTTTACCTGAAAGCACAAAGACTCCGCTAGACCCCTGCCCCGACGGTTTTGTGTTTAACAGTGAAACAAACTCCTGTGTTGAGGTTGAGTCTGACAGTGACACTATAGGTTCTTCATTTGTGAGAAACACAGAACCCATGCCAACAGACCTTAGTCGATACGGTAGAGATAGCGGTGAGTATAGATTTTTTGATGAAATGCCGGGAATAATTAAAGCTAAAGATGGAATACCGCGTGGAAGTCATGGTGAGGTTAAGGGGGTAGGTGGTCCTAAAGATGACCTCAACGGACCATTCATGCTTTCAACTAGTGAATATGTAATGCCAGCCGAGATGGTGCTGGATGAAGGTAACGGGAGTCACAAAAGAGGTATTGAAGCATTAGAAAAAAAACGCTTCGACGCACTAAGGAGATATCGTGACAGAGTTAAATCTGAGGAACGCGACAGAGCGTGACGACCCGTTAATATTTAACCTATTGATAGACATGCACCACGAAAGTGGCATGGGAAATTTTAACCCTGACAAGGTAAAAAAAGCAATCAGGCACTGTCGATTGCAAGGGTGTATAATAGTTGCAGATATTCAGGGAGTTCCAAAGGCTGTCTTGGGTTTGCGACCTGATAGGTTTTGGTGGTCTGACGACATAGCTCTCTTTGACCAGTTCACATACGTTGCACCAGAGGCACGCAAAACAAGGGCTATATTCCAAATGATAAATGCGGCGAAGAGGATGGCTATTGAAGCTGAGATACCTCTACTTATTGCCAACTTTGGCCCAGTCGATACGGAAACAAAATCAAGGCTTTATAAAAGAATGGGCAAAAGTCTTGGAACAACTGTAATAGCGGGAGACACAGGTAAGTTCTTGTGGAAATAAAATATGGGTTCATTTTGTAAAACAGGAAGCTCGACTTCCACACAAACTACTGAGATACCAGACTATATCAAGAAACCTTTGACGGAAAATCTAGATGTAGCGGCAGACCTAGTCAAACAGCCTTATCAGGCATACGAAGGTATTCGTATCGAGGACTTTACACCTGAACAGCTTGCGGCATTTGAGCAAATCAAGTCAATGCAAGGCACTGGTCAAGATGATATTGCCGAAGCAATGGCAGGTATAAAGGGGCTTTCTCCAAGCTCGCCATCAACAGTTACGTCCAAAACTTTTGATTCAGCCGCCGCCAGTCAGTACATGAATCCCTACACTACGAATGTCATGGATAAAGCTCGCGAGCGTATGCTTGAGACAGATGAAATTATGGGGCAAAAGAGAGCCGCAAATCAGTTAGCCGCCGGAGCGTTTGGAGATAACTCCCGACGCTTCATAGAAAACTCTGAAGCTAAGTCTAACCTTGCTGACAGAATTGGAGACATGGAAGCAAAGCAGTTGGCGGCGGCATTCAACAATGCACAAAAAGCCTACGGTGTCGATGCTGGTATGGATATGAAAGCACAGCAACTAAACCAAGCATCTGGTCTTGCGGCTGACAAATTAAATACCGCGCAAGGATTGGGTGTAGCACAGGGAATTGCGGGTCTTGTTGGTGCTGGTCAAGGTCTTAATTATGACCAGACAAATGCACTAATGCAAGTTGGTGCGGCTGGTCAGCAGATGGGTCAGGCTGGTTTAGACTTAGCCTATGGAGACTTCCAAAACCAACAGCAATATCCATACGAGCAAGTTGGTTTCATGGCAAACCTACTGCAGGGTGCGCCGATGGGTAGCGTGACAACTGCAACCAGACCCACGGCTTCACCATTTCAATCAATGGCTGGTTTGGGTCTAGCTGGACTTGGTCTCTACGGACAGATGGGCGGCTTTAGTCCATATGGATTTGGAAATATTAACCCGCAGACTGGAGCGGCATACACATGATAAATCCAGCACAATACAACAGAGTATTAAGTCAGGCTACAGACGAGCAGTTAATGAATATGCTTAGACGACCTGACAAAATACCATCACAGTTTATCGTTGCTGAAATCAACCGCCGACAGTCCATGAGACAAGCTTCAAAGGCTCAACAGGCTGGTATGGCAGAGCAAATGGCAACAAATCCACAGCCTCAAATGGCGCAGTTGCCTGAAGCAATGCAATCCCCATCACAAATTAAACCAACAGGTTTGTTCAGAGGAGGCCCGTCCAGAGTCCCGACTATGACGCTTGGCGAAAGAAATATGAACCCTTTAAACATAAGACCGAATGACCAGTTTTTTGGTAGCACAGGTCAAAACCAAGGTTACGCAACCTTTGTGGCTCCGCTAGCTGGTATTCGTGCTGGTTCTGTCTTGTTGGACACGTATGCAAACGAGTATGGAATTGATAATGTTGACTCTTTGATAGATAGGTTTGCACCAGCGGGAGATAATGCATCAGACTCAAGAACAAATTACAAAAGCTTTGTAGCTGATGCACTAGGTGTAGGCGTCAATGACAATATCGACCTAACAGACGACGCGACCAAGGCGACGGTTCTTGATGCTCAAATTAAATTTGAAAACAACGGAAAGAATAACTACTCATCTTTGATACCTCAAGCAATCAAGCTTTCAAAAGACAAAACTAATAATCCGTTTAAAAATAATAACAGCGGTATTACTAATGCATCCTTTTCTTCTCCGTTTGCATCCCCCGGAGTAAGCGCGGCCAACCAAACTTCAAATATTATGCAGACAATAGATAATCTGTTTGCATCTGGTGACCGAGCCAGTCTTGAAAAGCTAGCAACTGACAAATCTGTGCCGTCAACGCATGGAACAGCGGCACAAATGTACGCTCGCAGGAAGCTTGGGCAGTTGACTGTGCAGTCAAACAACCCTACTAAGCCCCCGCCGACAGATGATGACAACACTGACACCTCCGCTATTGCCGCACTTCGTAGTCAGGTTCGCCGCGACATGGATACAAACAGGTCCAGACTCAGCACTCCGATGGGTGGTGGGACAGATAACATGGGTTCGGCAGATGCTATTTATGGTAAAATGGGAGAGCCTAAAGATAAAAGTATTTTCAAAGCCATACGAAATCAAATAGATGTTGACCGGAGTGGTGGTATAGAAAGGTTAGCAGATAAAAAAACAACTAGACCAGTCACTCCATACACTGGCGGTGATGACAACCCTGAAGATAGTTTTTTACTTGGGACAGAAGCCCAGTCTAGTACGACGCCATACGCTGACCTAAAAAGAGATTTAAAGAAATTTTTTGGTGGAAATGTAGGGGATATGCCGCCTGTAAAAGCTAGTATTGACGACTATAAGTTAAACCAGCCCAGACCAGCCGACACAAGCCCCGAAAAATTATTTTCTCAAACACGTTCAAAACCAAATAAAGCCGCCATAACCACTGCTGATAGACAGTTGCTTGAAATAGAAGTGCCGGATGATGAAATAGCAAATACTATTGTGAAGGAAACAAACTCATCTGGAACGTCCGCTAAAACATCATTTAACAAGATAGCAAACAATCTCAAAGCAAGTGCTACAAGCAACAGCGAGATAAGTGCGCTTAATTATAATCAGATTATGGATTTGCCACTTATAAAAAATATGGGCGAGGCAAACCAAGCTATCGTTGATGAGTATAATAAAGGAACTGCTGACCTAGTTGAAAAACGTAAAGACCTAATGTCACTTCTGGACTCGCAACGCCGAACTCCACAGAACATGATGTTTAAATCTTTGATAGACTTTGGACTAGAGCTTGCGGCATCGCCGGAGACTAACTTCCTGACGGCAGTTGCAAAAGCGGGACAAAAAGGAATTTCATCTTTTGATAATTTAGCAACGCAAGACAAGAAGCAATTGTTCCAAAAATACAAAATGGCATACGACATAGCTAGCGATGAAATGGGCCATAAGATGAAGGGTCGAGAGTTAGCGACTAAACTAAATAGTCAACTACTTACTGTTGCAGACACACTGTCAAACATTGGATACCGAAGCCAAATGGGGCAAGCGGCAATAGCAAAGGCAACGAACGTAAAGCAACCAAACCTTAACACTCTTATTGCGGCGGACATGGGGCAGTACGACGCACAGTTAGAACAAGCGGCAATGGATGAACAGGCAAGAAAAGAACTTGCGCGTGAGCTTGGCTTGAAGCCTGAAGCGACGATGGAAATGATAAGGTCCCAAATTTTCCAAAATTCCACAAACAGAGTGCGGTCAATGATGGGTGGTGCAGTGTATAGCAAAAACGAACTAATCAAAGCGGCAGGGATGTAACAAATGCCTCAAATGCTTTTTCCAGATGGTCGTATTTATGATACGGGTAATATGTCTGAACAAGATATACAAACCGCTTACGACAATATTCAGAAACGGTTTGCTCCAGTTGCACCTCCAGAACCAGAGCAAGGAATGCTATCGCGAGCAGGTGATTTACTTGAACTTGGGACGCGAAATGTAGCGGCAAAAGGCGCAAGGGGTATTGCACAGATTGCCGACATGTCATTCGATGACAGGTTCGACAACGCAGAAGATTACCTAGAATCATTTGCTCAAGGCCAAGACAATGAAGCGTCTAAAATACGTGGAATAAAGCCACTTCAAGAGGCCGAAGGTATTGGAGATGTCTTCTCATCAGGAGCTTCATACCTAGTACAGTCAATTCCTGAGATGGCTCCTATTTTTGTTGGAATGAAAGCAGGTGCTATTGCTGGCTCACCCTTCGGTTTTATTGGTGCAACGGTTGGTGCAGGGATAGGTTTGGCAATTGGTGCTTCCTTACCATTTTTGGGTGAGAACACAGAGCAATTCAAGAAGACCCAGAACCGTGCGCCAGACAAGGATGAAGCTTTAAACCTTTTAGGAACTTCGATTATTCAGGGTGGACTAAATGCTCTGATATTTAAGCTCATACCTTTTAAGGGTAGCCCTAAGATTACTACTAACATGATTAAGAAAGGTCTGGCGGGTACTGGCCTTGAGGGTTCGACTGAATTTGCACAGGAACTAGGTACGATTCTTGCGGCCAACAATTTTGACACATCTGTATTGAGTGACCCAGATGTTGTTTACAGATTAAAGGAATCTCTTTTAGCTGGCGGGTTTGTGGGCGGCGCGATTGGTGTTGGAACATCACCATTTACAACCGAAGCCGCCCCACCTGCACCGCAGGTTCGGCGAGATGCTGAATTGGAACAAGCGGCGACAGACTTTAAGGATGGTCAACCACAACCCCCTGCACAACCAGCGCAGTTAACCGATGAAACGGTTGTTGTCCCACGACTTACGTCTCAGGAATCCCCCGAACCAGATAGTCGTGTTGAGGATGTTGTAACTGTTCGTGACGGAGTTCCAACGGCTGAACAACGCATAATGACTGGTCAACAGGAGCCTTTCCTTGTAGGTCAGGCAGACGCAACTCTAGATGCCAATGAACAAGCACAGCAAACCAACTCTGAAATGGTCATGCAGATTGCGCGTGAGGCTCTTGATGCTGGACTTGACCCACTTGAAGCTCTTGGTTCAGCAGAGACAACCAGAAGAATAGAAGATGCCCTTGAAGGTGAACTTGAGCAGGATGTTGCTCTGGGTCAAACGCCAGTTGCACAAGAAAAGCAGAATATATCTCGGCTGAAGAACAAGGAGCTTATAGAGTGGGCTGAACAGAACGTCAATACAGATGAGATAATTGGAAACATAGTTAAATCACAGCTATCTGTCACAGTTAAAGCACAGCAAATTCGCAAGCGTCTCGCGGACCTGAATGTAAGAAGCACTACCGCGTTAGAACAAGGTCAACAGGTAGGCAAACCCATACTGCGTAAAGACTCTGATGTTGACCCAGAGGGACGGATAACAAGAACAACAACAGAAGGCACTGTCTCTGACGTAGACCCCTCTGGTCAAGCCAGAATGGGCAGAAGAACTGACACCGCCGAGGGTCTTCGGATTCGCGATGAGGTCGGCCCTGTTGTAACCCCTGCCCTTCGTGAGGCTTTGCGAATGAGAGGTGGCGAGGCATCTATAAGAACAGGTGATAACCAGTCAACACAGGATTCCAGCACTACCCCGGTAACATCGCAAACCTTAAAGTATGAGGGAGCATTAAACTATCTAACTGGTAGACTTCAGATGCTTGAGAAGTCCGGTTCACAAGGAAAGAAACTTGCAAGAGCTGTAAAGCGTCAGGTCATGGATGACACATCCATGAATGCTAATGACGTTGTGGCTGGTTTCTTGGCGGCTGACGCAGTTGTCAACACACTAGGTGGTAAGGGACCAAAGGGTGGGGTTGAGTTAACTTTTCTCAAAACATTGACCAATGAAAAGGGCAATGAACTGCACGGTGAGAAGTCTTATTCCGATAATGCAAAGGGTAGAACACAAGCTGTAATGAGACTGGCCTTGGGTAGCACAGACGCACAAGGCAACTATGTTCAGGACAGTGCTTACAGAATTGCCGAGACGGCAAATCACGAAGCGTTTCACTTCCTTCAAGACTTCTTCGTTGAACACAGCCCGTCTGACGCAAAGCTTCTAAGAAGCGTTTATAAGCTCAAGGATGGGAAGGTTAATTACAAAGCCCTTCCATCTACAGTCAGAAATCTTTGGAAGAAATACGCACCAAACCAGCATCAGCAAGCTCTTAACGGTTCACTTGATATCATGTCAAAGCCATCAGAGTTTCAGGCTATGACATATGAGTTTTATCAGAGAGCTAAATCAACAGGCGATGCCAGCCCACTTGCTGGTGCATTTGGAAAGTACTTTGACTTTATATCTGGGTTTCTTCCCAGACTTGCAAACTCTGTAAGGGGCATGGGCTTCCAAACCGTAGAAGATTTGTATACTCGCACATCAGAGGGGACGACAGGAAGAAACCTAGATGGAAAAACTCTAACGCCTCGTCAATCACTGACTGAAGAGTCATCAAGAATTGATACGAAGCTTTCTAATGACATCACAAAATTATTAAAAGAACCGGATGCAGAGCAATCCATTCGTAATGACTCAAAAAAATACATGAGTGATGTTCAAATTATCGACAATGATAGTGATGAAAATATAGCCAGCATTACAACGATTAACCTGAAAACAGTACTTAAAAAAAGTAGACCACTAAACTTTAATTACTTTAGTGAAGAGACTCAGGAAAGTGTAGTGGTCGATTTCTTTGAGAGGGTTTTTAGAGGCGAGATTGAGTTTGACCCGACCGGACTACAGTATGATGACTTTGGTGAAACAATGGAAACGGAGTTTGAGTATGCCAAGGCTGGAAGAAGAGGCTCACCCCGCGAAGCGGCAGAGTATTTTGTAGGACAATTTGACAAAGGTAACTACAGAGTCATGCGCGATGCGGCGACTAACCTAGAGGTAATATCATTTAGCTATCCAATTGAGAACGAGCAGGAACCGTCTGTCAGTTATCTTCTATATCCAGACGGAAGATTATCACCCCCTCACTTTGACGAAAACAGTATGACTCCTTATCGGCTTGAAAATGAATTATTTAACTTCTTCACTCCTGAATTTACATCAAATAAAATAGCTGGACTTCGTTCTTATGCACAAAAAAAGGACCCATATTTTCTTGGGTTCGAGAATGAAGAGCAACTAAAAGGGCGAACCGATGTTTGGGACATTGGATTTTCAGTTGATGGTTTATACGAAACAACAAATGAAAGTGATGCTCGAACTGCGCTTGAGACATTCGCCCGTGCGACTGCATCATTTAGAGTTATCTTGGATGAGATAATCAACAGAGGTCTTAAAGTAGACGCTATAATTTTTGCAGGAACTGACTCAAAAAAACATTCAATTTATAAAAGCATGGTAAAAAACAAAGGATTTATGTCACTGTTTCCAGAGTTAGGAAGTGCGGTGGATGTGAGAGGCCCTAATAGGGCGACGGTTTTACCAACTAAATTTCAGAAACCCACACAGGGTGAGTTGTTTAGCGAAGAGTCTATTAGAATTGACCGTGTTCAAGACATTTCAAACATAGCTCTATCTCAAGAAAACGATGCAGTTTCTAACAGGTTTAATTTAGATGAGGGAATGCGAAGGTTGTCTTCAATAGACATCCTATACAACAAAACATTTAACCCTGAGTTACCTGAGAAGGACAAAGCTGTCGGTAGAGATGGGAAAAAAAGAGACGCTGGAAGAAACATTGCAGAGGCCGCTCGAATGTTACATAACCGCGCCCTTGAAATATTAAACGAACCAATTACTTCAAGCAATCCAGAGACTGACGAGATGATAGCTCGCGTGATGGCGGCTGAGATTGTTGCGGCAAGAGAAAACAACCCAGATACAAGCGCGGCTGACTGGTACACTAGGAGTGTGGACGCGGCAATAGCGGAGGTGTCAAAGCTATACCCAGAAATATCTAGCGACCCTGAACACAGGTCAGCATTTTCACTTGCTCTTGCAATAACAAGTCAAGGGATTGTTGTTGACCGAAATTCAAAGCTGGGACTTGGAGCGTATGAGTTCTGGAGAAATAATGGACGCTTCCCAGAATTTGGCGAAGGCAAGTCATCCCCCGCAATATTGCAAAACTTCCGTAACGCTAATGTTGTTATGGATGTGTTTAAAAAATCCAGAGTAAATGTTCCATTTCATGAGTTTCTTTCACAGCAATTTACTGTGAAGGAACTAAAGCAAAAGTTAGAGGATTTTGGTGTTAAGGTTGGCAAGGGTGGCGTTGGTCTGAGTGGAGAAGGTGTCGATACGGAAGTCTATGGCTCATATATGTTTGGTCCAAAAATTGGCCAAGGCTTTTATCAGAATTTAACAGGTAACTATGACCCAATAACAATTGACCTATGGTTCATGCGTAGTTGGGGGCGCATGACAGGAACACTGGTTGGTAACGAAAATGCATTCCAAAATAACCTTAATGATTTACGTATATCAATGCGTAACGAGGGTCTTGAATATGATGAGGAGCTATTTGGAACAGATGAGCAATATACATTTGATAAAATATCTGAGGCCAACAATATAGGTGAAGAATTTTACAAGGCAAACAAGGAGGCTATTGACAACAAGGAATTACAAAAATCCCCGATGATGAAATCGGCGGCGGCGGCTTTGGTAAACGGTGTAAAACCAATAGACACGCCGCGCGGTGGCCCTCAAAGGAAGTGGATTAGGTCGGTTGTCAAACGCGCTCAATCAATTCTTGAAGGGCAAGGACAGAGCCTTACAAGCGCGGACATGCAAGCCATCCTCTGGTATCCAGAGAAAGACCTTTACTCAAAGCTTACCACTGGTCAGCAGGAGACAAGACTTAATCAAAGCTACGAAGATGCATTCAAGGAGATTGTAAATGAAACAGGGCTACGCACCTTGGACGGAAGAGGCAGAGGAGCCAACGATGTTCGGGAAACTATCGAAGCAGGAGATGCAAAAAGCCGCAGAAGCACTCCTAGAACTACATCTGGAAAAGAAGAATCAATCCGCTTCTCAACAGCAGACTACAGAACAACAGATGGAATGAAGGCTACGCTAGCAGACCCAACTGTACAGGGTATTGCTGGCAAGACTTATAGCTTTATTCGTAGGTTTGCTTCCCAGGAGGGCCGTAAAAATTTAAGAGAATCTTTTGTTAACGAGTTCGTACATGGTTTAGCTCCGTTGGCTAGACGTGAGCTGGAGCTAAACTACAGAGAAACAGGAGATAGACGTTACAAGCCCTTCGCGCAAGGCGCATTCAAAATTACTGAGCTTGCTCAACAGATGTCTGGCCGTATGCAGATGTTTAACGAGATTGGTGCGCCAAAGTTAAATGAGGATGGGTCGGTAGGAATAGTAGAGGGAACACAGGGACTGAAAAAAATATTTGAACCAATTGGTCAGGGTGAAAAATACGCAAAGTTTCAGATGTTTGTTTATGCTCAACGCGCACAAAGATTGAAGTCCGAGGGTAGGGAAAACCTTATGACCGACGCCCAGATTGCAGAAGGGTTGCAGTACGGCGTAGAGAACCCAGAGTTTCAGCAGGTCTTTAATCAATATAAATCATTCAACGAAAGTGTCATGCAGTTTTTACAGGACACTGGTTCTGTCGATGAAGAAACAAAGCAAAGGCTAATTGGTACGGCTGATTACGTTCCATTTTATCGTATCATTGAAGAAGAGCAGTACACTGAAGGTCTGTTTGGTCAGGTCAGGCGCGGAAACGAAAACGCTCAGAACTCTACATCTGCATTCGATAATCCAGATGCTAGAATTAAGGATGTCCTTCGCAAACTGAAGGGTGGGGAGGAAAAGATTGGTGACCTCTACCAAAATGTTTTTGCTAACACGCAAGCGATTGTTTCTGCTGGACTCAGAAACGTAGCAACTCAAAGAACTGTAAAACTTGTCGAGGATTTGGCCGCTGATGGATTCTATGACGAGGCAGTAAAGCCAAAAAGGATTTCAAAATCAGATGCTGTAAACAACAACAATCATTTCACACTGAGAGAAGATGGGAAGTCAGTGTATTTTGATGTTGGTTCTGACGCAGAACTCCTAACAGCAATGCGTACATTTACCCCTGTACAAATGCAGGGGTTCTTGAAAACCATGCAGAACATTGGGCGTTTTTTCCGTAACGCAATAACCATCACGCCAAGTTTTATGGAAGCGAACCTCATACGAGGTGACATGGCTGGAGTGGTGACAGTTGATGCACCTCTTAGACCAATGATTGACACAGTCATCGGTCTTAAAAACGCACTGACAGATGCAGACACAATATTAGAAATGAAAACAATTGGCGGCTTCGGCGGATACACATTTGGCGAAAGCTCTACAGATTTTGCTAAAAAGATGAAGCGTTTTTATCGGAGGCATGAAGGATACACTATTGTTGATACGCCACAGAAACTGACCGACATGTTTTTGAACTCGCTAGACAGGGTTAATAACCTTGGAGAAGCAACAGAGCTAGCGACAAGAGAAGCTATCTACAGACGTATGACTGAGGCAGGTTCAGACAAAGGCGATGCGGCTTACGAAGCTCTTAACCTTATAAACTATTCGCGTCGTGGTAATCCCAACGGTGCGGCGTCACAAACCTTGGCTATGCTTTTGCCACTGGTTCCGTTCTTGAATGCAAGAATACAGGGTCTGTATAGAACCGGAACTGCGTTTAAAGGTGAGGCAAACGCCAAGCGAACTGCACTTAAAGGTATGGCCTTGATGGGTCTGTCACTTGGATTGTACTCACTGTCATCCAAAGAGGACGACTGGGACAAAGAGCCGTTACACAGAAAGCTAAATTATTACATCATATATTCTGGTGATAAGAAGTTTTTAATACCAAAGCCATTTGAAATTGGGGCTATCTTCAGCACTATGCCAGAGGTCTTTTTGGATGGCATCAGAAAGAAAGACGGTGAGTATGTAGCCGAGGCTGTGACACAGGTCTTCCTCAATAATCTTAGCTTCAATCCTATACCCCAAGCTGTCAAACCAATTGTTGAGGTAGCAACTAACCAAGACTTTTTCAGAGGTCGTGAGATTGAAAGCCTTGGTGTCAGAGGTTTGCCCACTGAGATGCGTGCCTACAGTACAACATCTGAGTTCGCCAAAATGATTGGCAACATCACTGGGTCGCTTGGCATTAGTCCTATTGAAGCAGAAAAACTAATTTCAGGATACACTGGCTCAATGGGTAGCCTGTTTCTTGCTGGAACTGACTCAATACTTGGAATGACAGGGCAAGTTCCAACACGTCCAGCAGGTGTATTTGGCGACAGCATAACAGCCAAAGCGGCTGGTGCATTAGGCATAACTAGATTTGTTAAGGATAAGCCAGCCGACCCAAGGAACCAGTATCTGTCACACTTATACGAAATGAATAGACAGGCCAGCG
>UEXM01002086.1_pt1 | contig 15023 bp, 34 predicted proteins | sample 1796661 | NCBI WGS metagenome assembly UEXM01 (sample SAMEA4772469, study PRJEB27181) | metagenome | reverse complement strand
TTTTAATTACTTATAATTATTAATATTAATACTTCGTTCCAATGTTTCTATAGTGCTTAAGATGATTTCATCTTTTGCTTTACGTGTGGTGCAGTCCATCGGAACTTGAAACCACAACACACGTCTTCCTATTTGATAATCAAATAAGTTTTTTATATAATCTTTAAACCTCTTCATAGAAATAGAATTGATTTATATCTTCAGAGGGGTTGTCACCATAGAACTTTCTGTATTGTTCTATAGCTTTGATAACCTTTTGTTCGCCACGTTCAAGACTCTCTTCACTAACAGGATACATTCCCATCATTTTTGAAGTCTTATCTATGACAAGAAAAACAAGTGGCTTACCAAACAATTCCTGATAGATATAAGCTTGACTATCATAGTTATAATCTCTTACACTCCACCTAAATTTTTCAATAGAACTTGAAGTCTTAAGGTCAAGCAGGTGCTCACTACCTACGATGTCGGCTTTGCCTTTCCACATTTCACCATGTATTTCTTTAATCATTGGCACTTCATATTGCACTCCGTCTTCACGTATTAAATCTCTGAAGTCCTCTACGTTTAGTATCTCATCAACCAAACTTTCCATCATTAGTTTTTCCTTTGTAAGCAACCCTATCTTAAGGCCATGCTCTTCCAGGAAACTATCGTAAGCTTTACCTCTTCGTGTAGCCAGGTCAATATGTGGCACTGCCTGTGCTTTCTCTGGCTCAAGAATTAACTGATGGAAATATCTACCCACCAGGAAGTTTTTATTATCCTCTTGCTTTTTATTAAAGTTCTTAGGATTTTTTAAGAGGTCACCAATGTTGGAGTTAGAAAGATAATTCTTCCCAACCCCATCATAGTATTCTTTATCGTCTTGTAGTAATTTGATGATATCTTTCATGACTATATTGCGTTTGCTATTTCTTTCTTAACAGCTGTAGTCATGTTGTACTTTGTGTTTAGCTCCTCGCCAATAACCTTAAGACCTTTACTTTTGTTAGCGACTACATACTTAAGAACTTTGTCCCAGTTTTCATCGCCTACATTTAGCTCAATCGTTGTCATCTTTTTAGCTACAGGTTTCTTAGCTACAGGTTTCTTTGAAGCTACCTTAGTCTCACCACCTGGCAAGTCTTCACCTGCATACACATACAATCCAAGACCATGTCTTGCTATAGCTTTTGTTAAGCTACGCTGTATTGTTTTGTTTACATCTACTGAAGTAATTTTGTCCAGTAGAATTGAGTTGTTTCTGTAGTCCATTACAGGTAGGTACTCAATATGTTCCTGGTCGTTGATTGTTACTCCAGTTTTTACCCATGCAGATTTGCCATCGGTATGGTAGAACATTCCATTCACATCTTCATAGATTGTATAGGTGGCAGTTGGATAATTCTTCTTAACCTCTGCCCATGCCCATGCCCATGATAGATACGTTAGGTTGTTCTTCTTTTCTACTTTGTCATTTACATTGATAGAGTTCAATGTCTCGAAAACTGATTTTGAATTACTCATAATTTAGTGATTTTAATTTATCGTTTATTGTTTTATACTTCTTTAGTATTCTTTCTCTGTGAGTTTTGAGGTGCTGAATTTGTTTAGGATTTTGCTTTGTGTTCATTTCATCTTTTATCCTTTCCTCTATCCGTTTTAATTTTATTTGATAGGTTTCAAGACAAAGATTATAAACACCATATCGCCAACCTTTATCAACAAACTTCCACTCTGAATCATAGCTTATTTCTTTATAGTAGTCACCACCCAGTGCTGTATTCTGTATCAATACCTCACCAGTTTCATTATCTCTGGTAATTTTACAACCATGTAACATTCTTGATTCATAGCCCACACCATCTAAGATAGCGGACTTTTTATCATTCAGTGCTTCCTCAAAGACACTGCTTAAAGAGTTATACATTCTTTTATATGTTTAATTATTTTCTGATAGTCAGTATCATATTCTGACTTCTCTTTCATCTGTTTTATTCCATGTATGATTGTTGAGTGACCTACCTTGTATCCGTTTTCTTCCATGTATTGTTGGATATAACGTATACGCATAGGCCTTTCAGAGCAAAGGAAATATAGCAGATGCCTGGCATCTACTATATCTCTTCGTTTACTCTTAACAAACAAATCAACTGGACTAATGGAGTACACGTCACAAACGTATGATACGTACCCACTAAAAATAGGATAGTGCATTTAATTATAGTGTTTAGATTGTTCTTGGCCATGCTTTATAGCCATAGCAAAACCCTCGAAGATATCATCGAGGACCTCTGTAGTTCTGGTTAAGGATTTACTATGAGACCTCACCTTTGATAGCCAAAGTTCATACTCATAGTCGGCATCTAACCTGTCTGCCTCTTGCTGTCGCACATCTGCGAATAGTTCCTTAGTTCTTCCCATAAAAAATAGTGTTTAATGAATTGTAAATTTAATAAATGTTTATGAATTGTCCAAAACTTTTTTGTTTAATTCTTCCATAGTCTCAGCAACTCTGCCCTCTTCCAGTGGCTCATAAGCCAGGTAATAACCTGCAGGAAAGGTCTGGTCTGGAGTAACGTGGTCAGATAGTAAGACCATGTATTCTACTCCATCAACTTCAACAATATCTTCTGATATCTCTGGCATATCCCATGAGAAAGAACGTATGCATTCTCCGTCCTGGTACTCTTCTTCTTCACCAAATCCCTGCTCTTCTTCCCAAGTCCAGATAAAATCTGGTAGTTTCTTGGTTAGTAAATCAAGAACATCAAAGTTGAAAGGTGACCACGCTGTAACAAAATGTAAAGTCCCTCGGAGTCGGCCCTCATCATAGCTTTGGTCATAGCAACCCCACTTTGTACCCCAGTTTCTATAGCACCAGTCGTACCAGTTATTATGACCATACAAGTCTTTCAATCTGTTTGACTCTTCTCTTGATATTGTTTCTGGTATACGCTGTGGACTTGTTGTTCCTGTCAACTCTTTAGGCATTGGGTTTACATATCCACATATTCCGTATTCGGTTTTGGATATTTCTTTTAATACTTCACGACCTTTGTCTGTCGTAGCTTTGATTGTGTGATAAACGTGATTAGGCATAATTAATTGTTTTTAAGTGATTTAACTTCTTCTTCTAATTCTTTTACTCTGGCTTCAAGTGACTTAACTCTTGCTTCAAGATAAGCCACCAGGTTTTCTTGTGCATTCATACCTCAGTAAGTTTAGCTAGGCGTTCCATCTTAACCTCATCTGAAAGTGTGTCCCAGTCGCTTGGTGGTTGCCAGTCTGGAATAGCATTACGCATTGTAGCAAACGCTATACGCTGTTTGTAAGCTACCTTGTCAGCCAAGGAGCTCTCTTCGTTTGTCATGTCCCCCAGGAGCATGAACATTTTCATCAAATCTATACTCATAATAAAATAAAATTAGTGGCTTTCGCCTGATTAAGAGAGTAGGAAAACTCCTACCCTTTCGACTACTCAAGTCTCATCAGTTAATCTGGTGGTATAAATCTGGCATGTCGCTATAGTCCATGGTCTCTTTGCAGTGTGGACATTGAACGTCCTCATAATGTTGTGCTACGTTTAAGTCTAATAGCACTACATCGCCACAATTACCACAAGTGACTACGTTGTAGCCGTCTTCTTGCATTCTTCGTAAAATTGTATATTGCTCAGTCATAGTTCTGTAAAAAATTAGTTCTTACTTTAATGGTGTCACCCACAACCGTGGTTGCAGGATTGCAAAAGCAATAGTTCTTGCTTATATACCCCTTGTCTGTCTTATAATTAGAGGGGTTTACTACCAGGACTTCACACGTGGTAGTTTCAGCCTTTGGCAGTTGAAAAATCAAATCTGGATTAATTTCTTTCATAATTTTAAACTTAATTTGTACAAATATAAAACTTAATTTAGACACATGCAAATATACTATGCATGCATAGTAAATTTACTTCCAACCATTCTCTAATTTTACTTTCTGCCACCAGGTTAGTTGTTGGTATTCTAACTCTGTGTAGATATGTACTCTGTTTTTCTGGTCCACGATTGCATGAAGTCCAGACGGCAGTATTTTGTGCTGTTTAATTTTCATAAGTGTCCTCCTATCTTATCTACTTCGTATCTGTATTCACATGGTTGGTCTTTGTCTGTCCAGTTATAGTCAGTATCCATACCAAAACCATAGTTATATTCAGTGGCTCTCATCTGGTCTTCCAGTTGCTCAACCCATAATTCTTCGTGCTCATTCACGTAGTCCTGTACATCAAACTCATCAACTGAGTCTGGAATTTCGATTTCAATTTCTGCTACTTTGTAGTATACATTTCGCTGTAAAATTTTAACTTTCATAATAAAAAATTTAATGATTAAGACAGCCATGCAAATAGATTGCACAGCTGTTTCGGATACTGAATCCTCATCAGTTAATCTTAAGCGTACACGTGGCCATAAACTTCGAGTTTCTCTTTGGCTTCGTAGTACATGCGTAGGTATTTTACACGCATCTGAAGATGTTCAATATCCTTTATGTCGAAGGCATCTTCTACAGGACTTTCGTCCAGGTCTTCTTGATATCCTTGAATATCATAGTAATTCCAGTCGTAATTCTCATCGTCTGGGTGTCCGTTGTTGAGGTTGAAGTATTCCACTATCAACTTCTGCGCTTTGTGGTTTAATTTACTCATAGTTTTAAATTGTTTTGTTAAGATTAAGACCACCAGTAAAGGTGGTTTCGTCCTATGAGGACTCATCAGTTAATCTCTTGTTGGGTAAATATCTTCCCACCCATCTACTGAGTTTGGGTAAGCGTATGTTCTTGGCTCTTTGTATGGCTCTGGCTCGTATTGTTCTACCCAGAAATCTTGACCAAACATTTCTCCCCACCTTTCAACGCATTCTTTTGCTTCTTGTTGTGCTTCTTCTGGTGTTTCAAACCCATCTTCCTGTGTTACGTTAATACCAAACTCGTCCATCGTTACTACTCTGTACATTGTTTTCATAATTAATAGTTTTTAGTTAGATATGAATTAAGAGCCATCTGCTGAAATATAGTACCCTTAAATTCTTTTAATATTTGTATTGCTCCCTCGTCTTCCATCACTATTGATGGGTTTATGTTATGCTCATTGCACAGCCAGATAAAATCTTTTTTTGTCATAGTGTTGCTATATTATCCCAGTTAATAATTCCATCTCTTTCGATGGCTCCAATTTCTATTAAGTACTTCGCAGTTCTACCATAGTGACCTTGAAGTGTCCAAGCCATGCCTGACTTGATGAGTCTTGCAAATAATTCTATCTGCTTTTCTGTTGTCAATTCGCCACTCTCGTATGCGATGATTAAATTTACAATGTTCATAATGTTTGTTATTTTTAAGATTAAGACTACCTCGAAAGGTAGTTTCGTCCTCTTAGGACTCGTCAGTTAACCTATTCCTCTTCGTCCTGGTCGTTGCACATTTCATCGTATAGCTCATCAATAGCATACTCTATCCAGTCATATTCCAAGTCATCAACGTATATGGCAATTTCTACACCATCAGCGTTATAATCTCTTATGACTTCTTCAAGTCGTTCAGACAGGTCGCTATCGTAGTAGAAAACATCTTCAGAGACGTTAACTTGTGCTCCTGGCTCATGAGCTACGAAGACTTCGTATCCATCAGCAGTGCTCTCGCTATAGATTGCATAATCTGGCCGATAAAAGTCTTCAGTTAGTCTGAAATTGAAATGCTCTTGTACTTCGCTTAATTTATTCGCGTAATTCATAATAATAATTTTAAGATTAAGACGCCTCTCGGCGTTTCGGTCTGTAAGACCTCATCAGTTAATCTGTTACCAGTAGATTTCATCTTCTGGTGGGTAACCTTGGTGCTCACAATCAGAAGGAGCCTCGTTCTTCCATTTTCTAGTGCCATCGTGGTACAGATTAGGTGAGAGATAAGGTTTATTTCCATATGATAAATCAATACCGATATTTCTATCTTCATCAACATCACCAGTCAATTTGAGATGTGGGTAAAATTCAACATTCATTTCTGCAACTAACTGGTAGAAATCTTTACCTCCGAATACTCCGTATCCCTGGTAATTGCTTTCTTTCCATTTGTTGCCTTTATTGTCTAACATATAGACACTTTTCGGATTCTCCACAGCGATGCTCTCTCGAGTATCTTGTGCTTTCCAACTAAAACTTCCCATAATAAATAATTTTAAGATTAAGACTGCCTTTCGGCAGTTTCGGTCTATCAGACCTCGTCAGTTAATCTATGTAGTTTTCAAGTGCATCAAGCACATCATACATCATATGCCTTTGTGTTGCATCGTGAGTTACGTTCTTCTCGATTAGCTTGTACATAAGAAGTCCTACGTCCTTAGCACTCAAGCTATCGACTCTATCTGTCCACTCGTGGTTGGTTAGTTCAACCGATGAGGTCATTTGTTCAATTTCTAATTCTGTCATAATAAATAATTTTAAGATTAAGACGCACCGAAGTGCGTTTCGTCCTTTCAGGACTCATCAGTTAATCTATTTAAAATACCCTGTACGTCATAAATTCCGTCTTCTGTAATTTCAAACCCTTCAATATCTTTCCCATACAGATTTGTGCAGTACATTGGCTCATAGTCCCACTCATCTTGATAGTCCTCTTTACTGTCATAAACCAAACCTTTTTGGATAAGAGAGCTGAGCACACCTTTTTCTTGATTAGATATGCCCTCTCCGTTATACTCGCTATAACCCATTCCAATTCCGTCATTCTCACCGAGCATAATGCTGTTGAGTAATTTGTTTTCTAATTTTGTGATTTTTATTCCCATGATTACATAAATATTTCATCGAAAGTGTAGTTTTTTGTTCTTTCGATACGATTAATAAAATTCTTTAGGTGGTCTTCGCTGTTGAAGTCTCTGGTCAAACACCAACGCTTACCCATGTTCGTGATGAACATCAGAGTAACATTTTTTAGTTTTTCACTCATAGCTCTATCTCTAAGTTCTCAAGGCCTTTCAGTAGTGCCTTTCGATTACTTCCGTCAGCTCTGTTCCATGCAGTCGCAAAGTCACCTCTTGCCACTGCTCTCATAAACCCACCAGTAAAGGCTAGGTGACCTCGTTTCTTTGCCAGGTCATTGTCTTCGTCCAGTAAAGCCGTTGCAGTGCCCACGCATGAGCCGTTCTCTGAATAGTTGGCAATAGCTACCAACATCGTGTAGTTCTTGTAGGTTACTCCTTCTGGAAGATATCCAGTAGAAAAACCGCTTTTTAATTCAATTTTAGTTTTCACTTTGTATAATTTTAAGATTAAGACACCTGATTGCTCAGGTGTTTCGTCCTTTCAGGACTCATCAGTTAACCTGTTGTTAGCTCCACGTTGTTTCAGATGGTGCACTTCCTATTTTTATATGGGTTTTGATAAATTTTATAATTGCTTTCATTGTTGTTCTTAGTTTAGTTGTTTTCTTCGATGTCTCCCCATATACCCTTTTGCTGTAGCGTTCCGAGTATATGGTGCATTTGTGCTTGAGTTTTGCCTTCAAAGTCACTTTCGCAAAGTGATAGGCAGTAAGCGATGATTTCCAGTTGTTCTTTCGTAAACTTCATCTTAGTTTTCAATTGTAAATTCGTAACCTGTCTTCATCGATAGCATAAACTTGCCACCGACTTTCAAGATGTTACCCTGGGAGTTATATTCGGTGTACTCCTGGACATATGGTCTTCCGTACTGGTCAAACTTGATTTCTGTTACTTGGTCCTGGTTGTAGTGATACAACGATAATTTGTTGAATTGCATAATAATAAATTTTTAAGATTAAGACGCCTCTCGGCGTTTCGACCTATCAGGTCTCATCAGTTAATCTAGGCATCATAAACACAGCCCACTGCTGAGTTCTGCCACTCGAAGTACAGCCCATGCTTTTCCAGTGTTTCCTGTAGCTTCTCACTACCCCAGTACATTTCAGTATCGAAATAATCTAACCACTGCTCTGCATCGTACTCCTCTGCTTTTATCCAGAAGTATCCTCTGTAGTCTACGTAGTCTCTCTTGTTCTGATACCAGATGTCTACTGGACAGCCCATCTTCTTTAGTTCGATAAATGCCCTGATTGACTCTGGAGTCATGTGGTTGATTTCTTCTTTACTGAATTCGTTGTTGAACATTTCTCTTGTGTAACGCATAATAATTGATTTTAAAATTAGTCATCGGAATGGGTATCGCTCCCACAGGTCAGCCCTATCTGATTCCGATGTTTTTGTCGTACATTACAGGCACTGGCCTTACTTTTTCTCTCTATCTACAGATAGTTAATCGATTGGTTATCTCGAATAGTACCCTCATCTTTCGATGGGTAAGCAGTCTTCTCTCCTTTGCTTCACTTGTACTCGATGGTCTGACCTATAAACACCTTGGTGCTAGCTACCTCGCTTGATAGATATGGATAGAGAGATAATCTTAACTGGAACGTTAAATGATTGATTATCAGCAGTTTACAGGGAGTAAATATCGTAACTGCTTGATTCTCAGTAGCTTAGGTCAGAATGTCAATGAACGTGGTTTATTTCTGGTACAAATATAGTTCAATTCTTTTGTTATTTCCTAATGGTTTTGTAAAAAAAGTGCATTTTAACCTGTAAAAATTTTTTAATTTATAATCATTCTAAATAAAAATTGTGTTCTTTCGCACTTAACTTATTCGTTCTCAACGCATTATGTGGCTTTGTTCCCTGTTAAATGTTTAGTCTACTGGATACTGGGCGAGAGGTTAACGCACTTCTCTGTGCTTCTTAAGAAGTTTATCTGGTAAACGTTATGGGATATGGGGGATATAAAGGGAAATACTACAGGGGTAAGGGGTTTGTGTAATCTGGACAGGACAGGGGTAAGGGGACAGGTCTACGAAGGTAGGACAGGTCAAAAAAAAAGGCAAAAAAATCCAGAGTGCAGGTTAGAAATCGCTATGGGGGGTAGCAAAAAAAATATCGGTTTCTGTCGTGGGTCGGTGTGCGTGTGGCGTAGTAGAACCTCCAACCCCTATGTATCTAAAAAAAATTGTATCTTTACAAAAACTTTGAGATATGGATTACGGAGATTACACTATTAAAAACGGCAGGCTCATTAACAACGCACCTGAGTTAGAAAGCGGCATTAGTAAAGCAGCTAGAATGCGTCAGGAAATTAAGCGTGGTAAGAAAGTTAGAATGATAGCTGAAGCAAATGAATTAGCTAACGCCAACATTAACTTATTTAAGAAACTATAATTGCGTAGTGTTTGATGAATAGACTTTGTCTAAAGAGAAGAGGGGTAGTGCCCTCTTTTTTTTGTTTATGTGTTATTCTAATGTTGAGTTAGTGTTGACTTAGTGTTGACTTTAAATAGTTAACTAACTGATAATCAATACTAATGTTATAAATGTTATAAAAAAAACCAAAACGTCAAAAATTTTTACACGATTAATTGTAATAAAATATATATATATATAGGAGCATCTAACTATAACATATATATGTGTTGAAATTATTTACTATATTTGCATTAAATTAAATACACTTAAATTATGAATCAAGGATATTCACCAAAGGAGCTTCGCTTCGGTGAGGACGGCAGAGAGCGACTTATCTCTGGAATCACCAAACTATCAAACGCAGTTAAGAGTACATTAGGCCCACAGGGTAACACAGTACTTATAGAATCACAGGAACATATTGGCGGCATTACTGTTACGAAAGACGGAGTTACAGTAGCTAAATCTATTAACCTTATTGACCCAGTCGAGAACCTTGCGGTTCGCATGATGAAAGAGGCTGCCGACAAGACGGCCACTACGGCTGGAGACGGAACGACTACTGCGATAGTATTGACAGAGGCGTTGGTGAAGAAGGGCACAGAGTTGATTACTGAAGATGTTAATCGAACAGATGTGTTGCGTCACATGCATGAACTTACGAAAGAGGTAATTCACGATTTAAAATCAGACTCCAAGAAATTATCTTTGCGAAAGATGAAAGACGTTGCGATTATATCAGCCAACAACGATAAGGAGTTGGGTACTACGATTGCTAATGTATATAAGGAGGTTGGTAAAGATGGTGTTGTAACTGTAGAGAAATCACAAACCAGTGAGACGTATTATGAGACCACTAAGGGTATAAAGGTAGATAGGGGATATTCATCACCATTGTTTATCAATGACCAGAAGAAAGACGAGTGTGTACTGGAAGATGTACATATCCTGGTATCTGATGCTGAGATAAGTAACATACTTCAGATTGAGGGTGTGCTTAAACCAATCATACAGCAGAACAAGAAATTACTTATCATTGCGCCTACATCGGTTAATGTAATAAATACGTTGGCGGCTAATGTTATGAAAAATAATTTAAAGATATGTAATATTGCACCACCGAACTTTGGGTACAAGCAACATGAGTTGATGCAGGATATTGCATATACAGTAGGAGCTACTTACTTTTCCGAAAAGACTGGGGATGACCTGAGCATTATAAGTGCTGATGACTTGGGCCATGCAGCCAAGGTGATAGTTGGACGTGGCTCAACAGTCATCCTTAAAGATGATTCTGTAGACCAAGACGCAGTTGATGGTAGAGTGGCAGAACTGAAAGGTGCGTATGATTTAGCAAAAACAAAAACCGAAAAAGATTTCATCATGTCTAGGATAGCTTCGCTTACTGGTGGTATTGGTGTAATATACGTGGGTGGTAATACAGACCTAGAACAAAAAGAGCTATACGACAGAGTGGACGATGCGGTTTGTGCAGTACGTTCCGCATTAGAGGAGGGCATACTTCCTGGTGGTGGCATGGCTCTTTGGACATTGGGTTATGAAGTATGTGAGCCTTGCTCACCCACAGCCAATGAAAAGATTGCTGCTAACATAATGAAGTATGCATTACAAGCACCAGCTAGACAGATACTATCAAATGCAGGAAAAGACTTTGACGAAATTTATTCTGCACCTCCTAAAGTCGGTGAGGGTTATGATTTAAAAAATTCCCAATATGGGAACTTAATAAAGATGGGAGTGATTGACCCACTCAAAGTAACTAGGACTGCATTACTAAATGCTGTATCAGTAGCAACTACAATACTATCCACTAATGCTATTGTAACTATGGCACGTTCATACGAAACTAAGTAGATATGAAATGTCCTAAATGTAATTCAGATTTAAGATGGGGTGGTGACCATAGCTATGAAGACTATGGAATTGAGGGAGATGGAATAGTTAGCAATTACACTTGCGGTAAACAGAAGTGTGATGTAGAAGATGTTTTAATATATACAAGTATATGAAATTAATAGGAAAAAATATTTTAATTGAAGTAATTAATGAAGAGGTTAAAACCTCATCAGGACTATTGTTATCTTCTGAAGATACATCTCAGTTCAGATACAGCAAAGGAAAAGTAGTTGAACCAGGAACTCATGTGGAGGTTATAAATAAGGGCGATGTTATTTATTACGACAAACGTCAAGGATACACAATGCTAATAGAGAACGAGAAGTACACTGTGATTCAAGAAAGAGATGTGGTTGTAGTATTATAAATACTGCGGATTAAGGAAAAGAGAAGTATAATCTAAAAATAATTCTTCTCCTGCTTCTATGTCTCGTAGGGCCTTTACTAATAAATCATTTGATTGATTAAATAGAAAAGCTATATTCGGATTAGCTGAATGGTTAGTGTATCTACCTAGATACGTTTTATATTTATTATCAACTGAAGCCATTCCAATAAAAGCATTTTTTAAAATTTTACGTTTTGCAAACATTCCATAACCATGTATGTTTGATTTTCTGCGTTCTGCAAGATATGATTTAACATCTATTACAGGTCCAGTGTCTGATAGCTTGTCTAGTTCTTCTAGAGTTAGATTTAGTTTTTCAAGAACATATTGAATATCAAAGTTCTTTTTTTGCATCACGAATCTCTTTGTTAATTTGAATTATAAAATTTCGATACACCTTGTCGGTGTATGACACGTTCTTGGCGAACATGGGGTTAAATGATGTGCTGGTAGGAATCTCTTTGCCTTCTAATTTTTTATATATACCACTAATAACTCTTTCAGTTTTGTAAGACAACTGATATATTCCTTTTCTATTTCTTGTCCCTTTTCTAAATACTTCAATCCATCCATCTCTAAGTAGTCTATCAAATCTATTAACGTCCCACGATAGTAGTTCATCAAACTCACCGAACTTATCTTTAGAGAAATAATCTTCTGAATAAAGAAACAGCAACATGTCTAAATCGGCTTGTGATAATCCGTACTTAGCTTTTATAAAATACCTAATAACCCTCCAATATTTTAGGTAGTCAGACTCTCGAATAGACATAAATTAAATTTTGTAACTTTGCAACAAAGATAATAAATTATGTCAGACGAAACTAAAACTAAAACCAAAGATGAAGACAAGTCTAAAGATGACAATAATGCTATCAACTTTAGAAATGCAGCAATAAAAAAAATTAAAATTTTACAATCAGCTTTGGATAAAGAAAAGAAGAAAAATAAAACTTCTAGTACAAGCAGACAAACTGTTGCTGCAACTAAGCTTAGAGGAATGAGAAGTTTTGGTGAACATAATAGAGCAAGTAAAGGTAGAAAAGCATAATGAGTTTAGTAATAGGTAATGGAAATGGTATACCATTTCAAAACATAAGTAGTGATTTAATACCAGAGGTTTGTTTTTTAATAACAGAACTCGGAGATTTTTGCGTACAAGAAATAGATGCAAGTAGTAGTGGTAGAATGATACCTGAAACCTGTCCATAATAAATAAAAAAAACAAACAATGGCAAATAAAAAATTTAGTGACTTTACTTTAAAAACTACACCAACGAGTGGAGATTTTTTAGTCGGATATAACGGAGTAGATAACATTCGTATTGACCCAGCTAATTTAGCTGGATACCCTTTCTTAATTGACACACAATCTTTGTACTCAGGATTTGTGCCTTCAGGTTTATCTGGAAATCCTCAAGGGAATACAGTATTAGGAATAAGTGCTGGTAATTCTTTAACTACCTCTATAGATAATACTTTAATTGGAGATAGTGCTGGTAAGTCCATAACAAACAACACAGTTCAAAACGTTATGGTTGGCTCGCATGCTGGAGAATTTAAAAGCGTAGGGTCTCAATCAGTTTTAATTGGATATGAAGCTGGACAAAATTCTAGTGGTGGAGCTACTGTGTTGATAGGTCTGCAAGCTGGTAGATTTAATACTGCTGGCTATACAATAGCTCTTGGGGATAATGCAGCTAGAAGTAATCAATCGCCAACTCACCTATCAATAGGCGCTACAGCTGGTTACTCAAATACTACTGGCTCAGGAAATACAAATATAGGTCACCTAACTGGAAGTTTAATCACCACTGGCTCAGGAAATACAAATATAGGTTATCGAGCTGGAGCAGATGGAACTGGTAATAACAATGTTTTACTTGGTTATAATGCTGGAAGTTCTTCTGGAGCCTGGAATAATACTATAATAATAGGTCATAACGGCGCAACAAGTCCAATCGGAGCAAGTAACTTTATTGTATTAGGTAATTCAAGTCATACGACTTTACAGATACCAGGGATACAAAGCGGAGCGAGTAATGGTGATGTATTAACTTACAACGCTACTTTTGGTAAATTAGAATTACAAACTCCAAGCTCTGGAGGTGCAACAGATTTAAACGGTCTTTCAGATTGTTTAGTTGATGGTTCATCTTTATATGTTGGTGAGGTACCAGCTAGCTTAAGTGGTAATCCAGTTAGAAATTTAATAGTTGGTATTGACGCTGGAGATGGTTTAACTACTGGTAGAGACAACACTTTACTTGGCCAAGACGCTGGAAAAAGTTTAACAACTGGTATACTAAATGTATCAATTGGTGCTAAAGCCGCTGCTAGCCAAACAGATAGTCAAGCTATTACTATTGGTGCAGAAGCTGCTTTTGCATCTTCAACCTTATACCAAGCAGTAACAGTTGGTCATAGAGCTAATTATGGTGGATTAAATGAACGTTGTATCGCTATAGGTTATCAAGCTGGTTTTAACGGTTGGTCAAGAGATAGTGTTTTAATAGGAGAAAATGCTGGGTCTCAAGGTGGCGGATTAAAAAGCGTTCACGTTGGTGGTCAAGCGGGTCGCAGTCAGCTGTATGGTGCCGATGGTGGTGTTTCGCTAGGTTATCAAGCTGGCTACTCAAACACTTCTGGAACTAAAAATACAAATCTTGGGTATAAAACTGGATATTCTACAACTACTGGTAACAGTAATGTTTACATGGGTTATGAAGCAGGTCAAGGGTCTACTACTGGCTTTCAAAACGTTGCCATAGGTGTTAATGCTTTAGATACTGTAGCCAACAAATTTACAAACACCGCAGTCGGTCATCAAGCTGGAAGATATGTAGTTGCAAATGCTAATACTTTTGTAGGTGCAGATGCAGGTAGAGGAGATAGTAATGGTGCAACTGGAGGTGCTAATACTGTTTTAGGTGCAAATGCTTATAATAGTTTCACTAGTGGTAGTGGGAACACTGTATTAGGTTATCAATGTTTAATAAATGGCACTCACACTGGTAGTAATAATGTTTTTGTAGGAAGAGATATTTTACTTAGTACTTCATTTAGCGGGAGCAATAGTATAGCTATAGGTTATCAAGCTGCTCCTTCTTCTACAAGCGTTTCAAATGAAATAACTTTAGGAAACGCAAGTGTAACATCTTTCAGAATCCCAGGAATCCAAAGTGGTGCAAGTGATGGCGATGTATTAACCTTTAACTCAAGTGCTGGTAAATTAGAATTACAAGCCGCAGGTGGCGGTGGTGGTTTAACACCATATGCAATACCATCTGGTAAAAATGCTATTTACGCAGGTTTTGTACCAACTTCAGTAACAGGAGCGCAAAACGTTGTTTTGAGTGGAGGAGACACAGGGACTAACCTAACTACAGGTGCAGATAACATTTTAATTGGATATAGAGCTGGAGTTGCTATTACAACAAGTAACAGCAA
>UEXM01002085.1_pt1 | contig 15028 bp, 15 predicted proteins | sample 1796661 | NCBI WGS metagenome assembly UEXM01 (sample SAMEA4772469, study PRJEB27181) | metagenome | reverse complement strand
TTATTGCTAGGGTTTTTAGATTAGAGCATGGACAGTATCAACACTATAAGAAAGTAGAAGGTGAGAGGAAGAGAGGAGGAGGTTACCCTGCAAACCACGCAGAGTGTTGTGTACAGAGACATGCAGATCCTGCGGAGTATTTATATAGAAGATTAACTTGGATGTTAACGCTTAATGAGTTACCTGTAACCAAAGAGCAATACGGCTATACTGTGTTTACAAATCAGAAAATAGCTGTAAGACCTAAGGCAGGTCAACTTGTATTATTCTCCCCTTGGATGGATTGTGAGCACAGGGGTAATAGGGTTGACGATGTTGAGAAAAGCATAATAACGGCTTGGGTAAGTGATCATTGCCCACCTAAGCCAGAATAAAAGGAGACCTTCGGGTCTCCTTTTTATTGCCTGTAACTAATTAACAATACCGTGACCTAAGAACATGATAGGGTGCATTATCACACTATCTGGTCTAGTCTCTGTATCCCAAAAATCTGCTGTTATGTTATGGTTATGTTCTCCTCCACCTGCAACACTAGCTGCTGTAAAACTCCTATTGAAAGCATGACTATGATTACCAGTATTAGTACTACTCCCTGTGGCTAAAGCTCCTGTAGTACCATGACTACTGTACCACCTATTATTAGCACTGTTGTTCATACGGTTAGGTTGACTGTAAGTGGAGTAGGAATAATACGCAACTGCTGTATTGTAAGAATTACTTGTCCTGTTATGACTATGTGCCGAATTACCGTTACCTGTATTATTACTATTTACAGCAGATATGTTAAAAGCATGTTTGTGACTACCTGTAGTATCTTCGTGAGACATATTGGCAATAGAGGTCTTATAGTTATTCTTAATCCCGTCCCAGTCCCCATTCTTGAGGTAAGAGTCCGTCATATCAGGTAAAACCACAACCCCGTACAAAGTAGAGGTAATACTTCTGCCATCACAATACCAATACCCATCAGGAAGATCATTAATATCCCCATGATACCATTCAACAGTATTTAAATTCCCATATTCAAAAATCATTATTAAACTCCAACATACATTATATACCTAACTTGAACATTATTAGGTTCTGTGACTGCATCACCACCAGAAACCTCATGTGAATGTGATGAGTTTCCAGAATTACCCGCAGTGTAACTGGCAATGTTGTGTGAATGGGTACCTGTGTTACTCAGAGTACCTGATACATTAACGGTTACTGTCCTAGTGGTAGTACCATTACTTATATTCGCAAAAGTGAAATTAGCTCCATTATTCAAGCCCCTGTTTACCACACTATGCGTATAGGTTCGTGCTGTAGTGTTTGCAGTATTATGGTTGTGGTTAGCACTAACTGACAGATTAGTATCACCACTGGCAGTATGTGTATGCGATTCAGAAGATGTACCCCCTAGATTACTTGTGGGCATCGCAGTAGACATACCTAAAACTAACCCAACAGCAGAGGCACTATCTTGTTTCAAGTAGTGACCTACAGGTATGTTTACAGTAGTAACTCCGTTGTATATACCGCCATCACAAGGTGCATACCCCACGGGTATTGGATCACTACTAGCGTACATAACAATACTCTCTAACATAACTTCTTGTATATTAAACATTCAGTACCTCGGCTATATAAACTATGTGATTAACTATAACATGGTCTGGTTGGGTGATGTTTGTATCACTTATTAAGTTACTTGGATCATGAGAGTGTGTTGTCGGTGAAACAGTATTACGGAATAGCATAGTGTGACTGTGATTGTGAGAGTTTAAATGCAAAGGTACGGAGACAGTTCGATTTTTAGTTGCACCACCCATACCGTTAGCATCATTACTGTACCTATCATTACCACTACCACTGTCAGCGTTACCTCCCCTCATATTAACCTTCATATAAGGTATAGATACAACAAAACCTGTATGTGTGTGAGCACCTGCTCCACTAGTATTGGCATTAGCATTAGTCTCATTACCGTGACTATGTTCACCACCACTTAATATTACAGGGTTGTCTGGAGCACCTGTAGTTTGACTTAATGTAGTACCTGTTATATCTGTAGATAATGTGGATGCTCTTATATACCGACCTTGTATATTAGGTTTGGTGTATGTATCTACAGTAGTCCCATCGGCAAGATGCCAATGAGTACCTACTAGAGCAGCAAGATCACCTGTGTAGGGTCTTACTATCCCCGTTGCAGCAGGTTTCAAGACCTGCTGACTTCCCGCATTAGGAAAAAACATATATTATGGATTCCTTATCAAGTGCAATTGACCATTCTTAACGTCCAAAGTAAACCTGTCATCCTTTGTAGGAGAACCCACTTCTTCATCACGTAAATCAGTAGTACCTATAATTTCTACTTCCCAATCATCTTCTGAGAAAGGTACTGGTGTTACAGAGCCATCAATAGACTTATTGGCACTATATAAACTACCCCTATACTTCACATAGTCCCCATGAGAATACACTAGACTTTGGTGATGTGCCAAAGGTACACTGTTATCAGGTACCATCATACGTCTAAGTGTAGGCCACGCATCCAAATCATTAGCTGCGCCTTCTACGTAAGGTCCGTACCTCCAACCAGTGACACCATTATCCATGTAGTCTCCTTCAGAATAATCACTGTCATTCTGAACTGGAGGTGTTATGTCCGTAGATGTATGTACTCTGTGTAAATTTGGATTGTACCTACCTGATAAAACTTCACCTATTATTAAATCGTAGGCAAACTGTTTTCCTGTACTAGAACCATTAACATTTACTAAAATCTGATCACCTATTTGTAATCTCATAGGTGATACGGTAGTAACCATAGTTTTTAAATCTAAATTTGGTACGTAAGTATTCTCTTCACTGATCTCAAATACATGCGGTGCCCTTACCCAGTCATGGAATATCCAACCTCCCGCAGGTGTCTCTGTATATTCATACCTACGACCAGAAGAATTAACACAGAACTCTCCTGTCACATACAAGTCGTTGTCTGGTAATGGTTCATCGAAAGTGTTTAACTGGTGTGTTCTTGTGCCGTATTTACTTCTACGGTCAACCCATTCGATAGTACCACCTACCTCGTCTACCTTAGCAGTGTAAAGTACTATTTTATCACTGTTAGTTGCGGTACATCTAACCTCTAGAGTATCGTTGTCACTTGCAACAAAGATCGCACCTTGGTTAACATCAGGTATATAGTCTCCGTCTGTATCTTCTACCACAACATGAGCTTTAGCTCTAAGGTTAGGTATAACTTCAAAAGCATCAACATTAGAGGATTGACCCTCTACATACTTGAACAAGTCACCTAGATTATTACGTATAATCTCACCTTCGTAATAGATTAGATCATCTCGTGTGGGGATATTATCTGTATTTGCAAAAGATACTCTTGTAGGGTGACCATGTACATAATTAGCACCCCAAGTAATATTCTTATTATCGTAGTCTATTACACAACCTTCGTTATAATGCTTAGTTTTAACATTAGGTGTGTAGGTTGATACATAAGTGTCACCATCTACAACCATAGTACCGTTGATATAAGGGTAGTCTGTAGTATAAGCTATTATAGCTGTATCAGTACTTAGGTAATCATGCCCTACACTACAACGTAATACTGAGAACAGAGGCCAAGCAGAAGCATCATCTGCAGCACCAAACACATAATTATGTAGCCTAGGTGTGTTACCCTCTTTAGTTAGAATTATATCCCCATTCTTGTAGATATTATCATCTTTTGTAGGAGTAGACCAACTACCGTCATTAGCTTGAGCTAACTTGATACCTTCAGCTTTTAATACTGTTTGACCACCGAATAAGACCCCTAGATCTGTGGTAGGTACTGGAGCTGCTTCATTATACTCATAATACATAACACCTAGGTTCAGGTCGAATACAATATCATCTTGTAAGTATTTCTTAGAGTTCTGCACAGGTGCTAAGGTTTCATTCCATACTTTAGGCTGTCTCCAGTTACGCTTAACATCAGTCTGAATACCATCAGTACCTAACTTAGTTAAGTAAGCTAACTCGAAGTCACCCGCAGTTGTAGGTATACTTTCATCAAACTCGAACCAGTAACCTTCATGACCCTCGTCACCCTCAAGTAACAACCTGACATTATCACCATGAATAGGTCTACGTATACGGTACTTATCTTCATCACTTACACCAACATCAGCTAAGTAATCTGCTAAGTACTGTACAGGGTTATCGTAACCGAGAGCATCCGTACCTTGCATTGTGAATGTGGTAGGTGCCCTAAATGTTTGGTAACCTTCAAAGTTATCGAAATCGAAGTGGAAACCTAGTACAGCAGAGTAACCACCAAACAAAATATTATACTTACGATTTAAGTAGTAATCACCTTCAAAGATAGAATCGTGTAAGAAGTTAGTTGTTCTATCATCTAGGTTTAAAGCAGGATCAAAATCATCAGCAGTTAGTACACGCAAACCGTTAAGTTTAGACTCATTCACCCACGCACTATTAGTTGGATTACGTTTGAATATGAACTCACCACCAGTAGTCCGTTGCAAGAACAAATCATTTGCATGGTAGGCAGGGATTGTGATATCCTCTGGAGTCTCGGTTGGTGCTATATCTGAAGTGAAAAGACTAGCCCCACGGAATTCAGAAACTGGAACTCTGAACAGTGAGAAATTGGTAGGGTCAGTTACTACAACCTGATGCCCATTAACTACATTTTTATTGGCTTCTAAAGCCAAACTGGATACCTTACGAGGCATACTTATATCCTTTATATTTTACTTTATTGTTAATATGATTATACCATAAAAGAAACACTTGTGTTATACTAGCCCTCCGAGAAGGGCTGTTAACTAACCTGCATCAACAGGTGGTGATGGATCAGCAGGGTATGTACCCGATAAGTCTCCACCTGTAACAACAGTAGAGGCAAGGTTTACATTGTAAGGTGTGGCTCTGTAACTATACCTACCATCCCTTCTTGTACTGAACTTGTAATGGATAGATGCGTTGTGAGGTACATTTATATCTATCCTAGTATCCAAACCTCGTCCATGTGTAGCTATGTAAATAGTCAGTTGTCCCGTGCAACCTTGAGGCCAATCTTCTCCGAAAGCAAAAGAGACATCAAAATTCTTAACCTGATCATATGGTATATGCACAACTAAAGGGTTTACTGTAAAGGTATTAGCAGTTGCGGTTGCAGTACCCTGTGCAAACATAGGTTCGTAGTAGGCTTCTTGACCTGATGTGAAAATCCATTGATGTTCATCAGTGTCACCATATAGAGCTTCTAGGTCACTCCAGAACAACACCTCGCCATCTTCATCAGTAAGCCACATATCACTAGGTACTTCGTGCAAGGTAGGCCAATTATGCTCTGTGGCGTATGCCCATTCTTGCTCACCTTGTATCTCATCTACGCGCTCTTCAAGATCATCCCCTGTAACAATAGGACTTTCCACCACCTGAACAACTTGTGCTTTTATACTAGGAACAAAAGTACCATTATCATAATAACCGTAAACCTTTACAGGCTCTTGAAACTGATACACGATACCCCTAGGGGTATGCCTGTTAACTGTAAAAGATTTCCTTGGTAAACGTAGCTTCTCATATACAGGACTATCGGGGTTAAGCGTAGGGTCTATTTTGTACTGCGTGTTTAGCTTACCATCTAAGAATTCATATTTGTTTATGTTTTCTTGTAACTGTTCCCTACCCATAGAAGTGCTTTCTATCACTACACGGTACGATATAGGGTCTGCTCCATCATACCTTATCAAAGGGAAGAAATTCTCTACATTAACCACATCCCAATGGTTAGTATTTAATTCAGATTCGAAAACTGACTCAAGATCAAGGGTTATGGTGTCTGTCTCTATTACCGCAGTAGGTACTATACCTGAATTTAAACGACCAATATCACCTTCCGTCCAAAACTCTTTCCGTGTAGAGTCATCTTGAAAGAGTATATGCAAACCACCTTTACCTGAAGCTAGGTAAGTTTTATCATTGTAATTACCTAAGACCGCTTCATTGGATTTTGTGTGTTCTGCAGGGGCAGCCAATTGTGTGTATTGTAGGTTATTCTCTATAGGATACCATACACCAACCCCGTTATCTATTACAGTATTAGAGTTCTTCCATATCTGATCACGAAAGTTTGATTCATCTAGGATATTAACATAACTAAGATATTCTACTTCTGCTTTCTGTCTAGGTACAAACTGGTTCTTTATAGTACCTGAAACTTCATCAAAATAACTGTAGGTACCACCAGATAACTTAACCCTATGACCATTAGCTATAGTCAGTCTTGTAATAGTCTTTGCAAACCTAACGTCTTTATATTTTGGATTTACATCATAAAAATTGAAGCCCGTAGTCAGGTTAACAGAACCGTTAATACCTGCATTCAGTCCCGCCAATGATATATTCTCCCATTGAAGATTACCATCAAAATCCTCTACAGATACACGGACAGGTACACCTTTTATATCGTCCGTAGTCTCCAGTGTATCAAAAGCTAAGGTGTTGAATCTTATGTGCGTAGTATCAGTATTATAATTGATATTACTGACCCAAGAGATCTCTGTGAAACTTCCCGCCTCGGGACTATCTGTATGATCAAGGACTATATCTTCATCGAACAAAGGCCTATTGTCTATAGTCGATTCACTTAATACCGTATCAGCCCTTTGAACCTCTGTACCTTTCTTAGTCTCTAATACAGTTTGATGTTCAGAGTTACCGAAGTTAAAATCTTGGTTCTCACCAGATACTGTGAACAACTCTCTAAGTTCAGGACTACCATCTTCATCTAAGGAGTTAGTTGTAAGGTCAACACTAATACCGTGTGGTTGTGTTAATACCAATCCATCCGTAGCCGCACTACCACCTATCTTGAACTTAGTACTCCAATCAAAGACACCATCACTTACTTCATCATAACGCTCAAAATGTAAGTGAGCAGAATCCTCAGAGGTTATCCTCCATCTAGAGTCTTCATCTTCTAAGGTAATAGTATTACCAGAAGAACCACCTGCACCACCTGTCTGTCCATTATAGAAAAAACCACAAAGGTATATGTCTGTACTGGGGAAACTTGCACTTGGTGGGGCATCTGCATCAGATATGAGTAACATACCTACCGCAGGGTTCCAGAAGTGTGAAACCCAATTACCGTCATTACCTACCGCAGTAGATATCATATTACCATTACTAGGTGGTCCTGAGAAGATAATAGGGGAGTACGCAGCAGAGGGGAAACCATTAGCCCTCGGGACTAACTGAGGTTGTATCCAGTTACGCTGTACACCATCAGCAGGTGTGTTATAAGTATTGAATGCTACATAAGATTTATTGTTTGTACCTGCTACAGGTGTTAATCTAATAGCCGTAGCATCATTGAAAGTACCGTCATCATTGATACCGTACCTACCGATTATATTGCTATTTGATACAGCATGACTTACAGCTTGTGCAAAGTTATTAGCAGGAAGTGCTTTAAGGGAATTCATCTCAGACCAGATACTACTCGGGTCTACTATGAAGCTATTAGGTTGTAACTTCTCGTACCAAGCAGAGTCGTGACTGTCAATGGTTCCCGCAGCTAATACCGCCCCTGCTAGTTTTACTATTTCTTCGGAAGTAAACGCCATAGTTAACCTCTTGCTTGGAACTGAGAGATCAGATGATTAATCTGTGATTCACTTAAAGTTAGACGTTCTTCTTTGATATTGTTTATTTTTATTATTAATTGATATTTTCCGTTACCGAGGTCTATCAAACCTACATCTTTAAATAATTCCATAAGAACCTCTGTTAGAATGAAGCAGTTACCTGATCAATTATTACATTATTAGATATCTCAAACCTAACCAATACCCCACGCTCTACATTGGCACCACCGAAAGTACAGGTTATAGTGTTACCTACTATATTAACCTGACAACCACTGGTAGCAGCAGACTGAGTAGTCCCGTCATCAAACGAAGCGAAATTGTAAGTATCGTGAACCCAAATAGAATTAACTTTACTTAGTTCAGGGTTAGCAGGATCAAAAGCAGGTGGTATAGTAAGGTTAGGAGATGTCGGTGCTGAGGAACCTAACTTCCAAAGATATATCTTAAGGTCACCACTGTTAAGATCAAAAGCAACACCGTTCCTAGTTACAATGTTGAACGTCATATTACTGTAACTTGTAGTAGGGTTAGCGGCTAAGAACTCTCTGAAGAATACAGCACTGTTTGTTAACCCACTGTAATCTGGTTGTACTCTTGCATTGTTTGTAGCGTCCAGTGATGGTGTGTAAGTAGATAGGTTATTACTACTACCTATAGCACCATCTACATTCTCATCAATATCGAATATACTAGTTGGTCTCATAAGAGCACCACCAAATACCGCAGCCTCTCCATTCACAAGGAATCGAGTACTATCCCAAGCGGTAGTATAATCCCCTTGTAGTCTCCTAGACTCACCATTGAATGTTTCAATTAGATTAGTAGAATCATCTAAGAAGGTATCTACACAAGTGGTTACTGTACTTGAGTTGAAAGGACTACTCATCTGCCAAGAATCTCTTACACGGATACTCGCAGTAGAATCACCTATATGCCTGAAGTTAGCTCGGTTAATAGCAACCCTACTCTCATCTGGGGAGTATAACATATCATTATCGAAGCGATCCTTAGTGGCAGTCTCTACGAAGATAAAGTCTTGATCATGTGTCCAAGGAGATACATTGTAATCAGCTACACCAGTACCATGAGTTTCTATGAGTAAACTTTCTGTCGGTCTACTAGAATCTCTATTGTGTTCATGTATAACACCCGTAGCAACTTCCCACTGAGAACCTGTAGTAAAGTAACTGATACCTGATATATGTTTCAATACTGTATTAACTTGATAATCTACAGGCTCAATCATACTGAAAGCAAGACCACCTTGTATATCATTAGTGATAGTTACAGCAGGATTAGCTACATCATCTAAGAAGAACTCTTCCGTGAAAGTCCTTATAGTGAAATCAAAATCTGTATGAGTAAACGTAACTCTGAAACTACCAGAAGTATGACCATTACCCGCATCTAGTAATAAACCTGCTAAACCAATTTCCATACGAACAGTAGCTGCATTTCTACTACCGTCACCATCGGGGGCTGTATTAGCTACTCGGAAGTTAACTCTACCCTCAGTTTGTTGTGAATCTCCTGCACTAGGGAATGTATGGTCAAAGTAATTAGCACCTAAGTCTATACCTGTAACTTGGATACGCATAGACGAAGTACCACCGAAACCAGTACATTGACCTGATTGCCATGAGATATTACCAAGTTGTGTAGCTTTCTTTGTTGTTCCTACCCAGTTCTCGTTTAACCCCGCTAGGAAATTAGCCACTGGCTCACCTACCCTAACGTCAGTATTAGCTCTATCCGTAACACCCAAAGGGAACGGGGGTAGGAAGTTAGGTGGGACACCTAATATGACACAACTAGGATCATCTGCATCTGTGTAGGCCATGAAACCTAAACCATCACCAACTACTATTCTAGCAGCTTGTGGACTGACCTCGTTAGCTATATCACAGTCAGTATTATTAACTGCTACTGCTCCGCCAGAACCACCTCCTCTGCCACTAGGGATACCTTTTGACCTACTTGTTATGCTCATATTTTATTCCTCTCTTTAATATAACCATTATAACACATAACCAAAATTAATTGAAAATACATAAAATAAACACTTGACCATCATAAATAAACACGTATACTCTACACCAACTAAACAATAAAAGGATAAGCCATATGAAAACTCAATACTGGAAAATAAACGATAACATGCACATTGAAGCACTTACTGATTTCTGGGGTATAAAGAAAGGTCAAATAGGAGGTAAGGTGGGAAAGTGTACTATCTTACCTAGAACAGACTACCCGTTATGGGTAGGTAACGGTGTTAAACTAGGTAACTTTGTTAAACTAGGTAACTGTGTTAAACTAGGTAACTGTGTTAAACTAGGTCACTTTGTTAAACTAGGTAACTTTGTTGAACTAGGTAACTCTGTTAAACTAGGTAACTTTGTTGAACTAGGTAACTCTGTTAAACTAGGTAACGATGTTGAACTAGGTAACGATGTTAAACTAGGTAACGATGTTGAACTAGGTAACGGTGTTGAACTGACAGACAATTACGTAGAGTTAACTAATCAAGGTGGTAAGAAACGTAGTGTACTATTCCACACAAAAGATAATGAGGTTCTTGTATCTGTAGGTTGCCAAGTAAGTATACCTTACTCCTCCTTCTTAGAAAGAATACAAAATGTAACAGATACAGATACTGTGTCAACTGATAAGTATAAAAGTATGATCCCTGTTTACGATATGATTGTAGATAAGCTAACTAGAGAATTTATTACAGGAGATAAATAATATGAAACGCATAAGCTTACAAAAACTGATGGAAGCATCTGAATGGCTACTTAACGAATGGTGTGGAGATGAAGATAGGGAATTAACCAAAGACTTAATAGACCTTGCACAAGAAACAGCACTACTTATCTGGAATGGAGGTAAGAATGCAGAACTACCTTGGTATGAAGTAGATGGTTGTATGGAAATATTTCACAGAGAGGAGAGATAACATGACTATTACAGAAGCATTTGAAGTACGTATCAGGTTTCTACAAGAACATAAAAGAGGGTCTGGTGCTGACAGATCAGTTATTGATAATATTTTAAGAGGAGAGTACGATGTATATAAAGATGAAGGGATAACAATAGCAAACGAAGACCTTAGGTTTCTCAGCTTGAGTTGGGAAGAACAAAATAAAGAAATTAAAGATAAATTAAAATTGGAGAATAACAAATGATTAAATTGAAGTTGAATGATAACCTAGTAGAACTACAAACACACGATACCGAGAAAGGTCAAATGTATAAAGCACAAGACCTACTTGAGGGAGTAAACTACAACAAAGATTCAGCACGTAGGAAAGTAGATAACTGGAAAAGACACGAAGAATCTAATTACGTGAATTTTACGTCATTAAAAGATGAGGGATCTAATTACGTGAATATTACCCCTTTAAACAAGAAAGGGCGTTATGGTGGAACATACCTCTATAAAACAGATTTACTTAAACTTGCAGCTTATGTAGATAAATCTTTCTACGATACAGTATTTGAAGCATTTGAAGCAGCAGCTTCTGGCGATGCTAAAGCAGCTATTGATATTGCAACAAGTGTAGCAATCCCTCAAGAACTGATTGACCGTGAGAAACGCCTACGTGATAAGATGAATTCTCTTATTGAAGAACTAACCGATGATACACGTAAACGTACCAACCTGTTCACTAACTTCAATAGACTGATCAGTAAAGCCGTATCTGGTTATACACCTAAAGAACTGACTGATGGTTTACCAACCTTTAAGTTCATCTGTGAACAAGGTCATGTGGGTGGTGTCTCAGCTTACCTAGCAACCATCGAAACAATTATTATGGGTTTAGGTGCAGGACTGGATTATCAGATGATCGCTCTGATGTTACAAGTAGAAACAACCAAGAATAAGAAACAACTTAAACAATTGAAAGTAGTTTAGTCCAGATACAACAAAGCCTCTCAGTAAACTAATACCAAGAGGCTCTTACCTAACTAATCTCGTCTACCACTCTGGATGATAGCTTGTACAAACACTGTCCCATTCGTCATATCACTAGCATCAGCAGCAACAACGGTATTAGGGGTGAATGTCATACTCACCATAGGTACATCATCTATGATAACTGTTCTTATATTACTATCACCACCAGTATCTAAACTAAGGTCAAACATATCTTGTGAGCTTGTAGAGGGGTTTATCAGAGGCTCTGTAGCTACTAAGTCATGCATTTGTATACTCAAATCTATCGTCCCCTCTAAGGCAGGAGTAACAGCCACATCCTCTATCAAACCAATAGCACTATCCCTACCTGCAAGTAATAACATATTAGGATCAGATAAATTACTTAGTGTAACAGTGAACACCTTATAAGTGTTAGCACCACCTGTCCATAAGCCATCATCATTAGTTCCTACAGTAACATCAATAGAGTCAGTACCTGCTAATATAGTAGCTGTACCAGTCAGGATACCAAAGTCACCATCAACACTCACACCATGCACATCATTGATATAACTGAATGTATCATCACTTGTAGAGTTAGTATCTCTCAAACCATCATGGTCAACACTACCACCATTTGTAATAGTCCAATCAACACTTGTATCAGTAGCCACAGGCTCTGTCAGGCTTACCGTAAAGGTCATATCAGTACCTTCTGCTACCAATGTACATACCTGCTTATAGTCGTGTTCTAAGTAAACACTGGGACGTATCTGAGGTGGTATATTATTATCAGCAGACAGGAAAGGTAGTGTAGGTGCTGCCCATTCTTTAAGTGAGATGAAGTATGTATCACCTACAGGTAGGTCAATTAGATGACTATCACCTGCTGAACATGAAAGGGGTTTGGTTACTATAGTCTTGTTATATTGCAATTTACTATCCTCTAATACGAAAAAAGCCACTAACACCTATTAAGTGTCAGCGGCATAAATAGGCTACTCTGAGATAGCTTCTTCAATAACTTTTATCATGGCATCAAGCTTGATTGTAGACTTAACTGTAATACCAAACTCAGCAGCATATACCGCTAAATCATTCTTACCTTTCTGCTTGTTAGGGAAAGACTTAACCTTCTCCATATCAATCACAGGTTTAGATTCTGTTTCTTCTGAATCTTCATCTACTGAGAAGTCCAGTAAAGAATCGTCAGGGACTGTAGCAGATAAATCACCTACTGATGGTAAATCTTCCTCTACCACTTCCTCTACCACTTCTGTGACTACAGGAGCATCAGCTAGGTAATACATCATCCAACCAAACTGACCTTTCTGTTGACAACGCTTAGGGTCAAACCTCTTAGATTCTTCTAAGTAAGGGTTGATAGCAGCTACAAACTGAGGCATACTACGTGCTCTGTGTGGCTTTAAACCGTCTTCAGTCTCAACATAGAAAGTATAACGATAACCAACTACACTGCTGTTGAAATCTAAATCTTTTACTTGTTCTTTAAGGTGAAGGAAGAACTGTTTATTATTCTTGAAGTATTTATAACTCATTTATTATCTCTCTCTTTTATTTCGGTATACACTCAAAAGGAATATATATTGAAATAAAAGAGAAGCACAAAGGCTTCTCTTTAAATGACCTAAGTCATATAAGTAATTGCTTACACAGTGTACGTGTAGTGGGCAATTAATTCTGGACGTTTTACAACAGCTAACACGGCTGTCTCAGACTCTGCTTTAATCTTACGAACTTGCTCATCAATATACAAGTAAGCTTCTTGGATAGCCTCTTCATGACCATTAACAGTATTACGAGGACCAAAGCGTAGCTCAAAGATATCCATACCCATAGGGAACATGAAGCCTTCATTTGTAGCAATCTCACCAGAACGATCTTCGATGTAAGTAACGCCTTGCCACTTAAGAACACGAGTATTACCAATACCACCTAGTCGTTGACGAAGAGGTTCTTCTTCAGAGGCGAAACTTGCATAGGCTTCTACGTAATCTGAGTGATTCTTAAGAGCAGTGAATGCACCAGAACCTAATAACTGAACTATCGCGTAGTTATCACCTTCATCACCTGCGTTATCTACAACATGTTGACGGAACAGCTCAAACTCGTCAGCAGGGTTTGAAGTTTGGTCAGTTAAATCATAAGCCTTAGCACCACCTGCTGCACCATTGAACATATCAGCGTTAGCAACACCCCAAACAGCTTGATAGTTACGAGCTAAGTTAGGACGAGGGTTACCTGCTGCATCAGGAGCATAGCCACTACCTTTAAGGGCAGTATACATAGCTTTCTTAATATTACGTACATGACCACGTTGGAAACGAGCAATAAATTCTGCTACTTTACCTGCTACTGATTCCCACTCTTGAGTACCAAACTTACGTAAGTTAATTAACTCTGTTTGTTTAATACTTTTATCTAGCGTGAAGAAAGGGATTTCTAAGTGAGCGTCTTGAGCACCATTGTCACCAGAAGTCTGACGATCAGCATCACGACCAACAGAGTACATATTATCTGTACCGTCAATACGACGTTCAAATGTCGCTACTGTAGAACCAGAAGTGTCAGTCTTGAAGATGCTCATCTTCTCTAGCATATTCTCTTCACGATCAACTAAAGTCATTAGTTGTGAGAAGTCTTGTAAGTGTTGATCACCATTTTTGATTGGCATAGTATTATCCTATTAATTTATTATTGTTATTATACAGCTTGAGTTTTCTTAGCGAATGTAGTAACTTCACCACTAGTAAGAGCAGTAGAACCGATCTTAAGAGCGTTAGAGTTGAACTTAACCCAATCTAAGCCAGAAACAGCAGAAACTGTCAGTACTTCACCTACAGCGATATTAGTACGAGTCATTGCAACATCATCGATTACATAAACGATGTTAGCAGCTAAGTCACCACTTGCAGCTTCTGTACGGTTAGCAAGTAACAAAGTACCGTTAGTCATAGTAGCTGTTTTAGTAACTTGGATTGTTTCGTGAGTCATTGTTTGTGATGCACCTTGAAGTGAATCAATTACAATCTGTTCGCGAGTGTAAATAGCCATTTTATCTTTCCTTTAGAATAATATTATTTAGAGTTTAATTTAGCACGAGCTTTAGCGATAGTTTCAGCCATATCTGGTACAACTGTAGTATCTACTGTCTCACTAACTTGAGCTTCTTCAGCTGTCTGTTCTTTCTCACCGAAAGATTTACGAACTTCTTCAGCTTCTTCTTTAGCCTTAATAACAGCAGCACCCATATCAGTGAAAGCTTTAATAAGAACTACAGCACTTGCTTCATCAGCTACTAGAGCTTTAACGATAGCAGGTTGGTCAGCTTCATCAATAGCACCTAAACTCTTAACTACTTCAGCAGTATCAGCTTCAATCTTAGCAGCTTTTAAGATAGCTTCTT
>UEXM01001301.1_pt2 | contig 15031 bp, 22 predicted proteins | sample 1796661 | NCBI WGS metagenome assembly UEXM01 (sample SAMEA4772469, study PRJEB27181) | metagenome | reverse complement strand
CAGATGCTGCTGGTGCATCACGCAGGGCAGCTTTCTTAGTTACTGATGCTGCCTTTGCAGATGTATCATCAGCTTCTAGTGCCTTCATGTACACGACATCCTCTGCATCAAGCAGTGGTGCGCGAACTTCACGGATTTTGTCCTTGAAGATTACTTTGGCTGCGTCCATGTCTTCAGTGATAACGCTGCCACTCAATGACCATGCACCACGAAAGTGACGGTCAGAAGGTACGGTTGCTGTTGAGGCATCAATCTGATTCCCGTCCTTGTCTACGATGTATGTTTGTGCCATTAGGTTTCTCCTCTTAGGCTGCTAAATCGGTGACGCTAAGTTCTTCAGTAATCTTCCAAGCATTGCGCCACTCTCGTGTACCCGGAAGCTGTTCTTTACGGCATATAACCATTTTAGGTTTGTTGCCTTCATCCCAATTGCGCCACACATGCTGTGGGCAATCTTTCATAATTAGGTATTCTATTGCTTGCTCTTCTGTCATAGCCTCTACAGGCTTTGTGTTGTGTAGCAAGTGTCCTCTGGTATGTTTTACAAAGTCGGGCTTTGCTTCATCTTTAGCTAGTTCCCAGTATACTTGCACAGGTGGCAGGATACCGCCCTGCAATGCACACGCCATCCAGTTAGGGTCAGGCACAAGTATCTTAGCGCACTCGTCAATGCTGTCTTCATACACTACGCGATAGTCAGACTGTACAGCGTCTAGGTTTTCCTTTGCCCAACATAATCTGTCAAATAGATGTGTGCCTTGAAACTGTGGTGTCACTGTCATGCTAGGTCTCCGTTAAATTGGTAGCCATATCCTCCACCAGTACTAGCGACATCACCCGCTGACCCAGTGTTTGGCGTTAATATATAAGTCGCATATGTTGAAGTAGTTATACCCCCATCTGTAGTATAACTGCCAGCGACCCTATTGAAGCCAACATCAAACGAACCAGCAATATAAACATTAGCGAAGCTATTAGAAAAATTTGACTCTACTCGACCAGTTCCATTATCAGTAACACTGGAAATATTAAGAGAATTATTCGGCACATAAGTTGTTTTGTCAGTTGTAAAAAGCCACGCCTTCGCACTACCATTAACAACGTAACTTGTATCAAGCGACCCAGCGGTGCTGTGTTCTAGGGTATCTGCTTTGATTTTTCCTAGTGCCATTATGCGAGGTCTCCGTTAGTAAGAACATGGTTATGCGCACTATCTCTTGCTGCCGCATTATCGTTTACATACTTCATCCGTGTGTTGGTCGTTGTAACACTAAATGGGTTATACATGAGACCAAAATCGGTTGAAGCACTATTTTGCCCTACACCTTGAGGAGCATGATTTGCATTGCCCATTGCATTGGTAAAGGCTGCAGTGTAATCGCCTGTTCCATTATCTGTAAGTCCACTTAAATTGAAACTATCTCTTGCAGCTATTGTGCCTGTGCCATTAAAATTTACCCAAAACTTCGCCAGACCCTGCTGCAAGTTAGTGGTCGTGCTATTGCCTTCACCTGTGACTACAATAGACCCAGCGGTGCTTGTGCCAGTGAGTTTATCTGTTTTTACCTCACTCATGCTAAGTCTCCCAACAGTGCAATAGGGTTAAAATCCTCATCAAACTTAGCACCGCCACCAGACGTATTGCTGGGGTATCCAACAGTAAACCTAAAAGAACCTGCCGCTTGACCGCCTGTGTATTTAGAGGCATTTCTTGCACTGTGACCTGTTGTTTCATTGTTACTGTTAATCATAAACATATATGTAGTGTTGCCCATGCTGTTGGTTAGATTCAGCGTATAATCCCCAGTCCCATTGTCCGTGACACCAGAAGCATTGAAACTTGTAATAAGGTTGACAGTCCCTGTCCCATCAATCATGCCATATGCTTTTATTGCTTCTTGCTTCGTCAGCGTAGCCGCACCACCGCCTGTACTTTGTATGGTATCTGCCTTCAATGTACTCATAGCGTCACCAATGTCCCACCGTTTTCAACGGTTAATGTAACACCGCTAGCCACAGTAAACGGCCCTGTCACGTTGGCGTTCTCTGTAGCTAAGATGGTTGTGTCTGCTGTAAGGGATTGTGCGTTAGTACGGAACAAGCCACCAGCCTTGAAGTTACCCTTGTTCTCAGCGGGTGGTGTGATTGTACCAGCTTGCGGGGCAAGGTAGTTTACGAAGATGTTGCCTGTGCCAGAGGAAGGGGCGGCAGTAAATGTCAGGGTAGTTCCATCAGGAATAGTGTAAGCTGCTGTGTCCTGTACGACACCATCGACTGACACCAGTACGTCTTGCACAGAAGATACTGTGGTAGTCAGTGTAAATGTAGTATCGGAACCGTCACCATTAAAGCGTTGTACAGCCTTAGTAGCTTGATAAGAACCCGGAACTTGTTGACCAATATACGGCATTATTTATTCCTTACGAACTAATGGTATCGACTACGGAAACCCAAACATCTGCGCTGCTTGCGGTATCACTCTGTACTTTAAGTACATCACTTGCTTGCATTACAACCTTTGCACCGCCATCCAAGACCTGCAGGGTTGAGCCTACAGGGATAGGTGCATCTTTAATAATGTAGTAGTCGTTAGACCCATCATTAATAAATACATCCATTAAGATTTGGGTAGTTGTAACATTAGCAATATTGATACCAATAAGAGCATCGTCGGAATCAGCGGTTCGCAAAGTTACTGCGCTTGCGCCTACATTCCGTGCAATGTTTCTTTCAAAATCCTGTGCCATTTTGTCTCCTCTGTATATTATACAGTATTAATGTTTTGTAGTCAAGGCTAAAGCGCAATCGCCATCGCCACTGCGAAACCAGCAGTTGCACCTGCAGACGGTAGGTTAGTTAACTGTGAGCCATCTACTGCTGGTAGTCTAGCTGAACCATCCAAAACCACAGTATTTCCAGCAGATGTTCCTGTGTCAGTAATAGCTGCTGTTCCTAGTCCTAGTGATGTACGTGCTGTAGCACCACTTTCTGCTACAAAGTTGGCACCATCACCTACAATAAAGTTACCGTTAGTGACAGCTAGACCAGCTACATCCTGAAGCTGTGCATCTAAACGTGCGTTGGCTACTGTTCCTGTAAGCTGAGACGCATCAATAGATTTATTTGTAAGTGTCTGGCTACCACTCAAGGTAGCTACAGTAGCGTCAATTGCAATATCGTTGGCATTAGCATCAATACCTGTGCCGCCAACTACGTTGAGTGTAGCGGAGCCTGATGTTGCGCCGCCTGTCAATCCATCACCAGCAACTACTGCTGTGATATCACCCGCACCTAAACCTGATGTTTGCGAATCGACGTAGGCTTTAATTGACTGTTGGGTAGCAAGCTGTGTCGAACTATCAGAAGCCATGTTGTCTTCGTCTAGGATAGCTGTGCCGCTAACGCCTGTGTCTAGAACAGGAGAAGTTAAAGTCTTGTTAGTTAGAGTTTGCGAACCTGTCAGGGTAGCCACTGTGCTATCAATAGCAACAGTAAGTGTGTTGCCCGAACCGGCGGTATCAATGCCTGTACCACCTGCAATGTCTAGGGTTTCACTATCAAGGTCGATGCTGAGTGCGCCACCGCTATCACCCTGAAAGTCTAGGTCAGATGCGGTTACCTGTGCATCTACGTATGCTTTAATGGCTTTTGCAGAAGCAAGGGTAGTGTCTGTACCTGCAACAGTGGACAGGTCTGTATCTAACACACCCGACTTGAGGTTATCCACCTCAATGTTGGACACAGTGTTGTTATCTACATCAATGGTTTTGTTTGTTAAAGTTTGCGAACCTGTGAGGGTAGCCACAGTGCTGTCAATGGCAAACGTCATGGTCTGTGCAGACCCTGTGGTATCAATACCTGTGCCACCTGTGAATGTAAAGGTCTGACTGTCTAGGTCAACGCTTTGTGCGCCACCAGAGTCACCTTGAAAGTCCAAGTCCTCTGCAGTAAGCTGCGTGTCTACATATGCTTTGATAGACTGTTGTGTGGCAAGAGCAGTGGCACTGTCAGAAGCCATGTTGTCTTCATCTAGAACTGTGCTTATAGAAGAGCCGCCGCCAACAGCTACACCACCAACATTCAAGGTGCCAGCAAAATGACCATCCTTGAACTGCTTTGAAGAGGAACCCAAATCCACGTCGTTGTTAGTCGTCGGTTCGATTACACCATCTTTTACAATGAACTGTTCAGTAGACGTGCCTGACACATCAATACTAAACTCGACCTGATTGTTCGTATCGTCAACTACAACCTTGTTTTTAGGTGCAGCAACACCGGGGTCTCCAATCAAACCGATAACTGGACCTTCTGCTGCAGTACCATTATGTTTGTGGCCTGACGTATTGTTAAACGCTGCAAGAACTTGGTCAAACTCATCGTTACTGTGTGCGGCGGTAATAACGTCGCCGTCAGTAAACGTGGATTGTCTGGTATATCCTGCCATTGATTATCTCCTTCCGCCCGGAGTAAATTCCAGTTGGTATCCTTTGATTGAAATAGGTGAAGCACCATCTTTGTCGTCTAAGCGAACTGATACAGTAAACCCGCTACCTTCTATGCTCTGACGAACCAGAGGTGTACCCGACGAACCGTACACTGCTGTACCAAACAACGATGAAGAGTTGCCGTAAATTGCAATAGCCGCTCCCGTAGTTAAGGGGTACTGTGCTGGCTGCGGTATTGCCGACGAAGAAAAGTCGTAACGAATACGAAAATCAGCATCTACGTTGCCTTCGTTGTCGTAGTTCCAGATAATCCGCTGCATCATCTTTCTGATGCCAGCATCTCCCATTGTAAAGTCTGGACCTTGATAAATAGACGATATGTTGGTTCCGTCGAAAGTGTTGCCGGTTTCTTGAGTATAGACGTATCCGTCATGCCCCCCGTGAACTGCAGTCTCTACCCCGCTGATAAAACCGCTCACACAACAAGATGGTTTTATACCTCGTAAATCAGCGTATTCCCAGCCTACACCACCTTCAGTACCGGCTTTGATTACACCTATGATTCCGGGACTTGCCAGTTCAGCCTGCGTATCTTCCGCAAAGAACAAGCGATACTGACTCTTTTTCCGAATAACAAGGGATGAAATTCTATCTGTAGAAACTGCGTCTAGGCGAGGCTGTATCTGTTTCGATACGGTTCCAAGTTCAACGTCACCGATTTTCTGAGTACCCGCAATTGTTCGCAAACCGTCAGGTGCTAGGTAGATAAGGTCACCGGCAATCTCTTGAATGCTAAACCCGTCCACGCAACCAATTTTACGAGTAACAGGCTGCAAAGCAAAGTCGGCTATTGACGAACCTGCTAGGAAGAATATTTCGTCTTCACAAAAGATAAACAGACGGTCACGGAAAACTTTAAGGGCCTTGACGTTGCTTTCGACTCTCACTGACCCTGCACCATTAGCAGCACTAAAATCCGTCTCATCGAAAGGCGAGGTAAACACTACCTCTTGAGGATTGGCAGACATACCAGCAAAGAAAACGTGGTTTTTAAATATGGTAACAAACTGGGGGTCGGCGGGTGCGCCTGTGGCATTTATATCTGTGACTGAACTGTTGTCGTACACAGAAGCGTTGTTTGCCCCGTCACACCAAAGTATTTTTTCAGTGTTGTTGAAGTTAAACACTGCAAAGTCATACCGTCCTGCACTGGTTCTACCAGTATCTAGCTGAGTCCACGCACCGCTTCCTGACGTTCCTTTGTATACATTCTCTCCACGAGATGCTACAACCTGATTCTTGTAAAAAGCGACTCCCAAAACCTTTTCAGAAGCTGCCGAAGTTTGCGGTACAATATTGGTGTTGAATTTTGCGAACCCGTTGATTCGACGATATCCACCGTTGATGTCGGGTTCGAAATTCTCTAGTTGTAGGGCAGAGCCGGGGGGTATGGAAAACGTATCTTTGTCGAGGACCAGACCGCCACCTAAACGAACAACATAAGGACTAAGTAGCGAAGTATCTGGCATTAGACGGCTCTCATGTAATCCTTGCGGTTGATAAGTTCAACACGCATACGGTTCAAACCCTGCTCGTAATCCCGCGAAGCAAGTTGCGAAAACTGAGTGTCTGAACGAAGCATGTGAGTATAATAGCGAGCGCGGTTCACGATTACGTCGTGAAATCTCTCTGGAATAACCGGCGTATCTGTTGCAGCCACCATGTCGGTGTGTGTTGCGTAATAATAGTATCTAGCCGTGTAAGTTGCCAAATCAGGAACAGGAGACAGTCCAATCTTTTCATCCGGCGTAAAATACACATACTGGGGTAGAGCCTGTCCACCACCGGTAGGGTTTGTATCGGCCTCGTTCAACAATTCGAGATATTCATTAAAGGAAATGTACTTTAAGGTTTTTTCAGAAGTGGTTGCAGATTCTTGAATAGTGAAGCTGTCAAAATCTATTGTCTTTGCAGCGGCTGGTTTTGTGTACTCGCCCGTTCCTGCAGTTGTTGTAATCGTTCCAGCAGTAACAGTGAAGGGCCACTCGACTTCAGAGTTGATGATATCCCGTTGTGATTTGTTGATAAAATCTTTTACAGATGTCTGGATACCACGGCTAGAAGCCAGAGTCGTAAGCTCAACTTCGTTTACTTCTCGCAATACAGCATTTATAAGTTCAAGAAATGTCATGGTTTACCTGTGTGGTTCGTAAAATTCTTCGGCAGCTACTACTACAGTCAAAGTGTTCGCGGTTCCTGCAGCTACAATTAACTTATCGCCTGCGTGAATATACAGAGGTTTGTCTACTGTAAATATAGATTCGCTACCTTTACCGGTTACCGCGTGGGAATTAAACAGCGTATGGGTCGTAGTGGTAGCGACTTCGTAATACTTTAGCGTGTAGTTTCTATTGCTAGAGTCACTGTTCGTAATCATCAGGTGTTCTACGTGTGATGAAAAATTAGCTGGAACAACGTACACATCAGTATCACTTGTACCTGTCAAGGCAATTGCGTGAGTTACAAACTTAGAACCGTTGTGTAGTATGGGCATTACTTTTTATTCCAATTGAACACGTCACGGTGCTTCTTCCAAAACCAATTGCCTATACGAGTAAAAGGCTTGCCAGTATTTAGCAAACCCAATGCAAGGTATCTAGTAAATGTCGATGTCGCCCAGAGCTTGAAGCTTGCTATTAGCTTCGTCCCAGTTAGCAACTGCTTTATCCATCTCTGCAAGCAAGTCAGGATGTTCTCCGATAGCTGCCGGATTTTGGAGATAATTTTTAAGAGTGTATTCTGCACTTTTTTTCTGTGCCTCATATTTGTAACGCAGTGCGTCTATTGCAAGTTGTTTCATGTTAGTCCCTTCAAAAGTATTATATACAAATTTTGAAGTTTAGTCAAGAAATTTAATTGATAAAGGCAGATGCTGTAGAAACCATCAGTGCTATAAAGAGTCCGATTGCTATCGCAACTACTGCAACTACCAAAGCTCCTACTTTAATATTATCTAGTAATTCCTGTTGTCTCAGGGCTTCTGCTCTTCGAGCGGCGGCTGCAGCTTCCTTTGCAGCTTTGATACGATTAGCTCGTTCAGTAACGATACCTTTCCAAGTTCCCGGCCCAAACCTCATGTCAACCATCACGGCTACTTCGTGGAGTTTTTCTGCGGCTATACGTGCATCAATAACTTCACGAGCAACAGTATCTACACCGAACTGGTCACCAAGCCCTACACTACCTGCTTTTTTATTACGGACTTGCTGTACCTGCTTTTCGCCCTCGAACAGATTATCAATGTAACCTGCTATGTCTCCGATGTCGTTGGCGGTTCCTATTGCAGACTTGATACCATCTACGGCACTCTTCACAAGGGCTATGCCTGCGAGTGTTTCTGCAATCATGGTTGGTTGGTTCCTTACTTTGGTTGGGGTCGGCAAACTGCAGTTATCTTTAGTCTTCTACCGTCCCCTGCTGGAACAGATTGTTGTCGGGACAATCTCTGAGCAAAGTATAGGCATCTATCCATGTCTACGAACTGTTGTGTGCGGTCTATTATATTTGCACCTAAGTACACGTACAGCACAAACACAATCATTCTTCTACGATTTCTAAAATGCTGCCAGTGTCTTCATCTATTTTAACTTTAAGTTCTTTGCAGGACCACTTCTGGTCAAAGTTATGAGTTACGCCTGTGTTCCGTTTTATCTTACGCCGCACCGATAAACACTGAGATAAAGACTCATACGGGGTGTACTCTACCTTTTCACTGCCCATAGTTAACAGCAATACAAAAGTAAGTTCAATCATCGCCGTTTCTTAGCTTCTCTATGTTATCTTCTAAGTTCGTGATACGCTTTTCGTAAAACTCTAGCGTTAATTTTTGCTGTTGGTCGTAGGGTGCTTTGCCGTCTTCTATTTCGTTCTGTAGTTTTTCTAGTTCACTAGCTATGTGTTCAATGAGCATGAACTGTTCGCTGTCTGCTGGAAGACTACCCATTTCACCACGAGGCCACTTAATGCGGAACTCCGTGTTCTGTTCCAAGTCTGACTTCATCATAGTGATGTTAGTTTCTAATTGGTTCAACCTTTCTATAATACCAAAGTATGCCCATGTTGCCACAGATGCAGCAGCCACCATGCTTATAATGTTACGTAGCGGTAACGCAACTTCAGTATTCTCGCTTAGCTTTGTAGCCATTACTCAACTTCTTTATCCATTTTAACGCAGAAACAAGTTGCATCAGGATTGTTGAACCCATGTTCAGTTATAGCTACGTGACAGCTAGACATCCATTTGTGAGTGTCGTGGACCGTAGCCTTAACTTCAATCGGATTGATTGAAAGTATGCAGACCATTGCTACGCCACTAATTCCCAAGAAATATTCTCGTCATCAAAATTCCCCTGTTCTCATGGCTTCTGATAACTTAACCGACCTAGATTTTACCTGCTTCGCCCATCTGGAATCCAACATCTCCATTCCAGCTATGTCGAACCGTTCTTCGTGAATAGCATTCCACATCTTCACAAACTTACACAGGCGAGGGACACCCATGTTAAACGCCATGTCCATCAAAATTAGTTGGCGAACAGAGTCTAGGTTCTCTACGCAGGGGTGAACCCGACAAAGTTCGTTTTCAACAATGCGAATGTCGTTCATAGCAAGGTAACGAGCGTCGGCTTCCGTAATACCGTGTTCGTAAACAACCGCCATGTTGGGGATGTCCATATACTCTAGTTCTTCTTTGGTGATACCCCTGTCTTTGAGGTTGCGACCAATACCGATAGTTTCGATACCCAAACTATCTTCGTAGACAGTCAAGACCATACCTTCGTGTTCGATGAGTTTATCTAAGAAGTGTGAAGTATTGTATTTCATCTAGTTTTACCTCGACTGATTATCTGCTCTATAGTTCTACCACAGCCAGTGCAATACTTTCCTGCGGAATCTAATGTGCATATACCGACACACGGACTTTTAACTCTTATTGTCGCCTTTGTGTTCATGGCCCATCCAAATCCCAAATACACCTGTCATTACACCCATTACAACGCTAACGAAAGCACTCTGAGCAGCGGTAGGAGTGTCTAGCTCCATGAACCACTCAGCACATCGCCAAGACATAACAGTGCTGGCTAGCATCATGCAACGAGGCAGAACCTTCCATTTAAGGAACTGCTCTACCGTAATCATTTACACAAATCTTCGTATTTCGTTGTGTGCATCCGGTGCTTTGCCATATCTCCAACGTAGTCTGGTGTGATAATTATATTAAATAGTTTTTTTAGAAGCGACATCATCTACTTAGTTAACCCCTTAGACTTCTCGAAGCTACGCATTCCGCCCAACCCTAACATACCAAGTAAGATTGTCATCAGGCTATCCATATCAAATGCAGGATAAGCTACAGGCTCTATACCCATGTACGCTGTCACTACATCTGCAGACGGAAAGATTAAGAAGTGTGCTAGTAGGGCAACGCCACATGTCCAGCCAATAAAGGGCCGCCAGCCCGCCACGAACACGTTGCGTGACTTGGCTTCTTCAGCATTGATAGCCAACTGACCCTTTGCCAGTTCCTGTGCATGTTTTTCAGACATGGTTGCCAGTTCGTGGGCAATGGCATTCTTCTGGTCTTTATCTTCAATGAATTTATCTAGTAGTCCAGTGACCGGACCTATCAAACTTGCTAACATTTCCATCTCTTTCGTGCTTGACGCAAACGACTGTTAGGATTCTTTGCTGCTGCAGGAAACTTCTTCATCTGCCCAGCAGACCGCGCACAATAAGACTTGCGTCGTTTAGCTGCTGCGCTTCCCGGCTTAACCTTGCCAGTAACAGCAGTCTTTAGCTTGCTGCCGGGATTCTTTTTTCGGTAAGCAGCAACACCAGCTTTGGTCATTCCAGCACCCGACTTAGTAGAACGAAAGTTCTTCTTGTTACGGGCTGGCATATTGTCAGGCTTTCTTGGTGGCACTTTTCTTCCTTTTCTTACCGGAAGCTGTAACAGACCACTTTACTTTAGATGGTCCTGTCTTCTTGGCTGCTTCTTTCTTGGTTATACGACTAGCGACTTTAGCAGGTCTACAGGCTGGATAAGGACGTTTCTTTTTTTCTGAACCAGAGCGACCGCACTTCTTGCCAGTCTTTACGTCTCGCCAGTCTTCCTTGAACCATTTAGTTAAACCGCCCTTTGGTTTAGCCATTAGGCATACGTCCCGCCGCGTTTCTTGTAGGTCTTGACCAACCAAGCGTTTGCATATGCACTTGGATATACTTTAAATTTCTTTTTAGCTTCAGCCTTGACCCGCGAGTACAGGGCTTTGTTTTTAGGTTTTGGACTAGCCATAGTATATTTACCCCCGGCAAAGGTTATTGCTTATAACATAAATTATAATAGGTGTCAAGGGGGCAAGTTGCCCTGCCCCCCGACATTTAATTAGGCAAATGCAGCCGCTGCACCAGCAGCGTTCATTGGCACCATCACGGCGAATACACGAACTTTACCGTCCATGATTGCAGTGATAGCTTTCACGTCGATGGTATCAGCAGCCAAGTAGAACTTAGCAGCAGAACCAGTTTCCTGAATGCCAACAGCACCATCTGCATCTAGGTCAGTGACCCATGTGTCTGCAGCAGTACCGTCACCCACATCAATCGTACCAGCGTTAGAACTTGCGGTTACGAGTTCGATACCGACACACAAAACCAGTGTGTTAGCAGGAATCTGTAGCGCATCAATGTCTGCGTTGATAGCTAGATTGGTTGTTGAGAAGTCTAGTACGACTTCCTGAATGTAGGGTTTTGCACCCGCTGAAACAGCAACGCTGTTGTCTGTAACTGAATAAGTAGCCATTCGTAAATCTCCCTATTAAGCAACAGTATCTACAACACCGCGAACGAGTGCTTCTGGGCGAAGGACTTTACGTCCAAACACATGAAGACCACGAACGATGTCGGAGAAGGTTTCAGTGGACCGAACTACTTCGGTTTTTGCAATGTGAGATGCAGTTGCAACGGCTGACATGTGACCAGCCAAAACAACAGCTTCACCTGCTGCTGCAGTAACACCAGTGATGCTAACTGCGTCTGTGCCACCAGCTACGAGAGCAGTTGACTTGTAGCAGTTAAAGCCAGCAATCTGACCCTGCATTACAAGACCGTTCCGTAGTGGTGAGGTGCCGTCGCCAGTTACCTGAACTTCTGCAAACTTTGCACCGGCTGAAAACAGCTTGGCGTAGAAAGCAGGAGAAGCAACGAACCAACGGTTCTCTTCTGGAACAGACTGCTCATCAAGTTCTTTTGCCATTTCAAGCATCAGGTTGACAGCGTTGTCTGGAGCAGTGTGAACTGCAATCGGTGTACCAGCAGTACCCAGAGCAGTGTTTGTGTTCAACAGACCACCAGCAAGTGATGCGTCGTCAGCACCGGCAAGGCCAGCACCGTCAGCAATTGACTGCAGAACATTGAAGTCGTACTTGCGCTTCAAAGAGAATGCACCTGAAGAAGTAGCCAGTGCCTCAAAGTTAACATGAGACTGACGCTCTTCGATGTCATCAATTTTGAACGCAAATGCGTTTGCTTGGTCGACAATCATTGTTGTCTGGTCGTCAGCCAAGTCTTGTGGGTTAACCACAGAGCCACGTGAGTAGGCACTTACTGTGATTGTAGGTTCTTTAATGATACGTACTGTATCGCCAAAGTTCTCAATTTCGCCAGCGTAATCAGTGTTCGTGATGTCTTCAGCAACCGAAGCGCGACGAAAAAACTTGAGGACTTTTTGGCTAAAGATTTCCGGTGTAAAGTTACCGGAAGGCAGGTTATTGTAACCTGATGCCGAATTAAAAGCCATTTGCTTTTCCTTCCATTTTGAGGTTTAAGTATTAAGAGTTGAAGTCGATTCGCCCTTCAGACCGTGCCGCGTCTAATTCGCTTTCCAGCTTTTCGAACTCGTGCGGTTTCATCTTGGCGATTTGCGAAGCTTTCCAAATCCGCTTACCATCTGTACCTTCAGCCTTTACTTCCCTAGCAGGGGTCTTTGTAACAGCTTCTGCAGCAGATGAAGATTTGGTCTTCTTCTTGGTAGTCGTTAAGCCGGTGTCGGCTTTGTAGAGGTCTATGACCCGTGCCGCCCATTTCGCATCCGTACTGTTCTTGTAGATGCCATCAGCGATAGAGCTTGGCTGCTCTTCTAACCATGTAAGAAACTGTTGGTCTGCTTTGATGTCATTAAAGTCTGGGTGGGCGTTGAGAAGCTGCTCGTAAGCCTTTTGTTTCTCTAGTTCCTTTTCCCGTTCCTTAATTGTACCCAGTTCTTCACGGAGTTTTGCAACCTGTGTTTCGGTCTGCATACTTGAAACCGTCTGAACAACTTCGAAGACATCTGGGTAGCGTTCTTTGAACTCATCCAACTCTTCTTGTGTTCGTGGTGGCGTTACGCCTCGCGGCATTTCTGCTGCACGGTCTGTCATTGTTTTTCTAAGGGTTTCGATTTCGCCTTTGAACTCGTCTACCTTGGAATCGTAATGACGCTTCAAGTCGTCATACCTTTTTTTGTAGTCGTGGTCTTCACTGGTTTCTTTCTTTGATTCCACGAAACTACTGCCCTTGTCTTCGTTCTGAGTAGCCGCTTGGCCTTCTGCGGGGTCAGTCTCCTGTTGGGCTTCTACATTCTCCTCGTCTTCTTCGTCTTTGTAGACTTCATCCCGGTATTTTCCGCGATATAAGTTAGAGTTGTTGACGGTTCCAAACGAGTCGTTTGCTTTGTTGGCACGGTGGCCTCTTGCTTTTGCCATTTTATTTACCTCACTAGCGGGGCCACATGGCTGCGGGTAGCCGCTCCGGTTGTGCTGGGGCCACGAACTCGTGGGTAGCCAGCGGATTCCTTACTTATTAGGAGTAAATTCGTAACTCATAAATGAGTCATCGTATAGAGTTCCCTTACCTAGCGAAGATGGGGTTAGCATTTCTGCAGCCCCTGCTAAGACTGCTAGAGGCGGGGTAGCTACTGTTGCTACTTTAGCAATGGCTCGTCCCGCTAACTTCCCAGCAGATTTAGGGTCGTTCTTAAATGTTTCAATAAAATCAATTCTTGACTTGTCGTCGTGGAAGACCTGTTCCTGAAGAAACATTGCCATGTCGTCCAGAGAACGCTCCCCAGCTAAATAGGCTCTTTTAAGTTCTCTTACAAAGCGCAGATTCTTATCTAGTTCAGACTTGGGCATCTTTGCAAAATACTCAGTCTTCTTTTTTCCTTGGGTTTTCCAAGCCTCTTCTACGCCCTCGAACAGTTGGTCAATTGTAACCTTTCGGCTTTTAATTACCTGATTGCCCTTTCCGGCACCTGCAGCAAACCGACCGGCCCTCTTAACGTCTGGCGTGTGAAACTTGCCTACATCCTCTTTACCGTAGCCATAGTCAGTAGCAGTTACCTTCGAGGGGTTTAGTGGTTCGCCTCTATATAAGGTGACTCTATCACCCTTTGCGAACTTTTTTCTATCAATGAAGCCACCCCCTGCGGCCCCAACAGGCTCCTGCCCATTCTCTGCTATGCGCTGTTCGGTTTTTCTAATGCCTCGTTTATTAATCTTTTCTAGGCGGTCTTCGCCAATAATCTTTACTAGGTGCGGGGCTACGGTTACTTCGCCACTCGACACCGCAATATCTACAAGGTTTGAATGCCGTTCGAAGTCATCTGTGGACAGACCCCGGCGAACCGCTTCCTTCTGGGCATCCATAATCATCTTGCGGATGTCTTTTTCTCCCGCGAACTCGACAGCAGCCGCATTTATAACGTATGTTCCCTCTTTAGCCTTCATAGGACGGTCGTCAGCGACTTTACCGGCTTCGGAGACCTGTGATGGCGGGCGGTCTACAAAACCGCTCTGTGAAGCTTGTACCCCCGCTGGCGGGGTTCCAAAGGCGTAGTTTTGTCTATTATTCTCTGTAGGCAAGTTTTGAGGTCTGCCGTGGGTAATCATGCCGCCCATAGCGTCCCCGCCGCCGAAGGCATCACTAATTTGCCCTGAATCACTTTCTGAAAAACCGCCAGAACCGCCGCCATCTCCAAAAGATTCATTAAAGCTATCTCTGTCTGCTCTGTCTGCCGCTGCCTGTGCTGCTGCTTTCTCTGCCGCTGCCTTCGCTGCTGCTGCCTGCGCCTTGGCAGCTTTGTCGGCCTTCGCCGCATTGATATTATCCATGAGCTTACCGTTACCTTTACGGGTGGCACTCAGGATTGAACCAATCTCAGTTTCACTTAAACCATGCTTGGCTGCTAAAGACTTAGAGTGACTGGCAAGGCCCATCATGGAAGTACGACCATAGCGGTCCATGAAAGCACCGGTATCGGTGTAACGTCCACCACCCGCAAGTTCCCCGCTGTAACCAGCTTCCTCGAAAGTAGTGGCACCTTTACCTGTGTAGTCGAAACCAAATCCTGTGTTGAAAGTAGAGGGAACAAACCCTCGCTGCACAGCTTCCATATTCTTCAGGGTCTGGTTATCTAGGCCACGCATGTTTCCTGTGTAGGTGAAGGTTCCGGCTTTGCGGGTTATGCCACCCGCTCCGGTGCCGCTTCC
>UEXM01001737.1_pt2 | contig 15046 bp, 21 predicted proteins | sample 1796661 | NCBI WGS metagenome assembly UEXM01 (sample SAMEA4772469, study PRJEB27181) | metagenome | reverse complement strand
TTGACTTTTTAGATTTTTGTTTATACCTTTACAGCATTGAAGCGATTCAAACCTATTGAGGCAGTCAAAGCATTTTTCTTTGTTTGCACAAAGGGAATCCTTTACTGTTTATGGCGCGAGGGGTGTTGTGTCCTGAAAAAAAGAGTCTTGATCTAGGCTTTAGGACTAAAAAATAACTGGCTATATTTGTAGCCATGAAGATCAACAAAGAATACCGTGAGGGAGGGTTCTTCAGCAACTCTCAGGACAAGTTCTCCGATATGGAGGGTGCGGGTTCTGGTATCAACACAGCATTTGGCAATCAAGGCTTCTTAAAAACAAAGGGTAGTGCCCTAAGAAAGGAGAAGCGCTACCTCAAGAAGCTAGAGAGACAGGGGAAGCTGAACCAAGATGGTCCTCGCAGTGCTGATCGCTTGGAGTATTTGAAGAAGGTGCAGCGTGACAGAGTGAAGAAGGGTGCTGGTGCGGCCGCATTGGCTGCTGGTGCCGTGATTGCCGCCCCTGCTGTTGCAGGAGCGTTAGGTGGAGGTACTACTGTTGTTGCCCCCACTGCAGCTACGACTGCTACTGGAGCTGGCACTTCTGGCCTTGCTGGGGCAGCCACTAAGGCCACCTTTGGAGACAAGCTCTTAAAGTTTCTAAAGATCGGCAAGGCGGGTAAGGATCTAGTTGCTCCAGTTCAGCCTACTCCAGAACAAGAAGCAGATTTGATGGAGGGAGTAGACGAAGCGGGGATGGATGCCGAGTTCGGGATGCGAGTCCTGAAGAAGGGTCAAAAGAAAAAAGATAAAAACAAAGAAGCTATGCTCATCAGAGCTTTGCTTGGAGCTAAATTACCAGCCTAATGGCAACACTGACAGTTAGCATATCAGAGAGCGTAACCCTTAACGGTAAGGAAAGGGGCTCTGTGAACACCACGGACATCACGGGTGTGACGCTTGTAAACGATCGTATCGTAAGTGTAGGGACTGCTGAGCAGTCTTTGCTCTTGTTTGATAGTGCAGCGGCTGCTGGTCAGTTTGCTGACGCTACCGTTGACTACTTGAGGATCACCAACCTTGACTCAACAAACTTCGTAGTGTTGAGGTTGACTCATGGTTCGGATGAATACTTTGTCAAGATCGCAGCAGGTGACTCCTTTGTTTTGTTTGAGACAGTGATGGATGCGGACTCTGCGGCTGGTGTAGCCACGGCAACCTTAGCCAACATAGACTCGATCAAAGCAAAAGCTGACTCATCAGCTTGCGATGTAGAAATATTTGTAGCAGCTTAAAACAATAATTATGGATCACAAAAGCAAAATGAAGGTCAAGAAGATGCCAGGTGGTGGCTCGGTCAAGAAAGACATCCCCATGTACATGTACGGGGGTAAGGTCTTTAAGAGCGGTGGCTCCCTCATTGAGGCTCTTGCAAAAGACCCTGCTCAGCTCGCCAAGATGAAGAAGGCGGTCGGGGCAGAGTGAGAAATTACTACTTCAATCCCAAGCTAAAGCGAAAGGACCCTGGGGTAGAAAATGAAAAACGACGACTCAACAATGAAGCTGTCAAAAAATCTGTCACTCGCAGAGGTGACAAAAAGCAACACAGCCAGTCGGCTGGGGATAAATAACACGCCAGATGAGTGGGTTACAGAAAATCTTAAGAAAGTCGCAGAGCATATTTTTCAACCTGTGCGCGAGCATTTCGGAAGGCCTATATACGTGTCGAGCGGCTATAGGTCGGCTGAGCTCAACCAAGCGATCGGTGGTTCAAAGCGTAGTCAGCATGTGGAGGGTAGAGCACTCGACCTTGATGGAGACGTATTCGGACGTGTGTCGAACGGTGACATCTTCCGCTATATACTCAACAACCTTACGTTTGATCAGCTCATTTGGGAGTTTGGTGATGAGGACAATCCTGATTGGGTTCACGTGTCTTTCGTTTATGATGGTGTTAATCGTGGAAGGTGTCTCAAGGCTCTACGAGACGATAAGGGAAAGGTTTATTACGAAGTAATGTTTGGCAAGTCGCTATGATTGGATTAGGATTATCTTTAGTTGGTGGATCTGCAGCCCAGGCTTCAAGCCAGGGGAATAGAAATTTACCTCTCTTTTCAAATACGAAGTCTCTTTTAACTGATGGTGTCAACGACTTCTTTGAAATAAGCCTTAGCTCTGATATCATACCTCACACTGCTGGCTCTATTTCTTTTTGGGTAAAAGTCGATGCTACCGAACAAGGTTCTGTGAGGTTTTTCAGCATTTTTGATGCTTCCCAAACTACGGCTGGGAGGATTGATATGTTTTGGTTCGCTCAAAGCGGCACTACAGTCAAAGGACTTCTTGCCAGTTACAGAGATGAAACCAGTGACGGTACATTTGCTGGAAGGTTTTGTGCGACACGGACAGGTAGCTCCCACCTAGGAAAGGCATGGAGTAGGGTTACAAGTGACCACGGTGACTTTGGTTCTGCTTCACACAGTATGTACAATGCGGCAGACATGAGGGATGTTTGGAAGCATGTTGTTTTGACGTGGGATACTTCTGCGGCTTACACAAACCCTAGCACCTCAGTTTCTTACTCAGGCGCTATGAAAATTTATGTTGATGGAACTCTTAGGGGAGAGGGGCAGTCAAACTTCCCGTCACACAACAACACTGGGACTTCCCAAGATCTTGTCGGTATAGATTCAGGAACTGTTTTTGACACTATAAGAATAGGAGCAAACTATAATGATGCTCAACACATGGATGCCCTCACAGATGAGTGGGCTTTGTTTAATAAGGTGTTGAGCGCAAGTGAGGTTTCAAATATTTACAACTCTGGAGTTCCTGCTGATCTTTCTGGAGAATCTGATTTGATTGGATGGTGGAGATTTGAAGATGCCACTAGTGATTCTTCATCTAACTCTAATAGAGGAACCTTAACCAATGGGGCTACATTTAGTTCTACGATACCATCATGAGTACTTACTGCATTATCAATTCCTCTGAAGTCTCTTCTCTTGATTTTTCGCAAATTCAAGACGATAGCGTAAACACTCTTCGATACAGCTTAGATCAAACTCAAGTTTTAGTAGAGTATTCGGGAGACCAACCATCATTCCTGTCTGGCAAAACAGAATACACTCACTCTGAAATTTTAGCCATCATAAATGACTACGATCAGGGGTGGAAAGACCAAGGTGTAGAATAATTATATTTGTATTGTGAGTGCCGAAGCACTTATATCTAGGAAGAAGTAGAATCTTAGTCTTAAATTTAATATACTATGGATGTAGACAAAATAAAGTTTGCCCTGGTGCCATACACTGAGGTTACAGAAAGAATGCTTGGTGAGTGTGACAACGTCCAAATAGATGGGTTACGTAAAGCTTACAGTGATTCTGAAACACTTGTGCTTCTCACATACCATGGAAACAAGCCTTACTCTCTTTACGGGAGAGATGTCATGAGCCTTCAAGAAATCGTAGACTTGCAAGATTCTGATCAGTACACCTGGTCTTAAATCTTTTCTAGCTCCCTGTAGAAAGCCTGAACTAAGAGTCGGGCTTTTTGCGTTATACCATATCTAACCCTGAAGTTGTATTTGGTCTCATCTCTAAAGAGGTGATCTACCATCTTGTCTGATGGTGTTAGCTTATCAAAGTGTTTGTACACGTAACCTTGCTTAACTAGTTCATATACAATCCTTTGAGCAAGCTTTTTCTCGGAGTAATCGTACTCCTCTGCTGCGTACCTAATTGTCCAGAACTCAAGGTCGTAGGCCCAGAGCATAAACATCAGCTCTCTCTCAAAGATATCCTTGCTCCTGCAGAAGTCTTTTGTGACATTCCTCAGATCCTTTAGGTAGTTCTTTTTGACGTACCTTTGATTGAGCCTCGAAAACTCTCTGAAGAGTTTCTTTTTTGACACAACGCTCCTAGGCATAAACTGAAATCATGATGGACGAAGATAACGAACACTACGAGTTTTTGCTAGAGATGCAGCGTGTCCACGGCGAAATGGAGTTGCTTATTGAGAGATACAACATGAGAGACAGAGTCATGTCTGTTGTTGTGACTGGTGTACTAGAGCCGATAGATGAAGATACTAGCCAGCTAAAAGCTTTGTTTAGCTACAACTTGAGTTCCGAAGAAGAAATGGAGGAGATGGTGAGGTTTATATCAAAAACCTACAAGGACCAGGATGAGCCAGGCATTGATGACTTGCTCGACGGCCTTGGTATTTCACTAAACTAATGGACGGACTTATTAGAAAGATCATCATCGGGAGAGACCCGAAGGATGCCATGGCCTATTACGTAGGCATGAGAGCAGGAGGAGGAGAGGTTTCAACAATCGTCATGGATGACGAGCACCTCTTCAGGTACAATGTCAAGCGATACCTAGTATATTTGCAAAGGGACGGATCTCAAGTGCTTTGGAAAAGCGTAGATTCAATGCCCTGTATAATTGAATATGACTGTAATTTTTAATGTATGAAAACTCTTGACTTGTTTGTCGTAGAACTCGACAAGCAGACTAAGGACACCATCAAAACAGATTCTGGCTTAGAGCTGTACGTTGACTCTAAGTGGAATGAGTTTGAGCACAGGGTTACTGAAGGCCCCGTTGTGTCCGCACCGCTAAAGCATAAGACTGGTGTTAAGAAAGGCGACACGCTTTACTTCCATCACCTTGTAGTTATGAACGAAGGCCAAGTCCTTACTGGGTATGAAAAACATTACCTTGTGAGGTATGACCCGCGTCAAACAATTAACAACCAGGCTATTGCATATAAGAGTGCAAAAAGTGGCCACATATATGCCCTCGCTGGTTGGGCCCTACTTGAGCCTGTGGAGCAGGACGAAGAGCCTGGGACTTCTAGCGACGTCATTGAAATCGTCAAGCTGGAGCAGCCTAAGGTTCGCAAAGCTCGCGTTGCTTTTGACGCTCCTTGGCTTGAAGAGCTTGGGATTGGTATCGGCGATGTGGTGGGTATTAAAAAGAACCGAGACTACGAGATAACCATTGACGGAAACAAGTACTTCAGGGTTCGTGCTGAAGACATCTTATACAAAGAGTTATGATTATTGATAAGGAACAACTCATGGAGGTGCTCGCAGAAGAAGAGTGCCTTACAGCTGACGGGTTTGAAGCTGCCCTAGTGGGTTTTACATGCGGCCCTAACACTGTAGCGGTTTACGACATTAGCAGGATGATTGACATTCTGGTTGACGAGGGGATGGAGCGTAACGACGCTGTTGAGCATATCGACTACAACGTCATTGGATCTTACGTAGGAGACAAGACACCTATATACATTGGCTTTGTCACAGAAGAAGTTCACAACTATTGAGGCTGCCACGCGCTTGATGTCGTCTATGGAGGTTGCAATCAACAACATGATAGACGAGATCAAGAAACCTGTTGATCCAGAGATCAACGGTAGCGCACGCAAAGCAGAACTTCAGTCCATCAAGCAGACGGCCACAGATTGCAAGGAGCTCCTTGTTGAAAGACAACGCCTGGAGCAAATGATCAAAGACCTAAACAACAATGGCTCAATCGGAGAAGTCAAAGACTACACAGGAGGATTTGCGGAAAGATATTCAAAGTGATTGGAAAGAAATAGTATGGCAGTACAATAAAACAGACTTCAAGTTCTGGGAGGAATCCTGGAATGACGAGTTCGAAGATTAGGTTGGTAATCGCCAGACGACCCGCTACGAAAAATGGGTAATCAAACTGGGGCGTAGTTCAGTTGGTTAGAGCGTCTGTCTTATACACAGGAAGTCACGGGTTCAAATCCCGTCGCCCCAACCATGCGCTCGTAGCTCAGTTGGATAGAGCAACAGCCTTCTAAGCTGTGGGTCATAGGTTCGAATCCTATCGGGCGTACAAAATTTAATACAATGGCTAAAGTACAAGTATCAACATACCAGAAGAAGCAGGTTCGCCGCAAAGGCGTTCACGCAAAGACTAAGACCTCAAAGACCAAGTCGTCTAAGAACTACAGGAAGCGTTATGCTGGTCAAGGACGATAATTATGATGAGGCTGTTATCTCAATTTGTCCCAACGGTACGCAAGGTGAAATTGTTTCAGTTGGTGATCTACACGTTGCACTTCCCGCTCAGCCTCCCAAGAAGAAAATTTTCGGATATGACAAGCCAAACCACATGCAGCTGTGGCAGAGGCAACCTATGCCAGAGGAGCTGTCTCGGATTAAGAGCATGGATGAGTGGGCCGAGACCCCCAGAGAGTTTCGAGAAAAGTTTCGTCCATATATCGAGGAGGAGTTTCGACGCAGGCGTGAAGGCTTTTGGTTCTATAACAACGGTACACCTACGTATATTACGGGCAGGCACTACATGATGCTCCAGTGGACCAGGATGGATATAGGCTATCCAAACTTCCTGGACTTCCAAAAAAATATTTTCGTACATTTATCTGCGTGTGAGGCGGACCCGCGCTGTATTGGCCAGTTGTACACCAAGTGCAGGCGGAGTGGATATACGAACATCTGCTCCGCCGTCCTTCTAGACGAAGCGACACAGGTCAAAGACAAACTCCTTGGTATCCAGTCAAAGACTGGTAAGGACGCTCAGGAAAATATATTCATGAAGAAGGTGGTATACATGTTCCGCCACTACCCCTTCTTCTTCAAACCCATTCAAGATGGTACCACGAACCCACGCATGGAGCTGGCTTTTCGCGAGCCGAGTAAGAGAATCACGAAGAACAATAAGACTGCGCAGACGGGCGAGGCTCTTAATACGGTTGTAAACTGGAAGAACACTACCAACAACGCATACGACGGAGAGAAGCTGCACCTGCTGTATCTAGATGAGGCGGGCAAGTGGGAGAAGCCCACAGACATCAGAGACGCCTGGAGGATACAGAGGACGTGTCTTATCGTAGGCAGGAAGATTGTGGGGAAGGCCTTAGTGGGTAGCACTGTAAACCCTATGGACAAAGGGGGTAAGGAGTACAAAGACTTGTGGCGGGACTCCAACCCAGAGGAAAGAAACGCCAACGGGAGAACTCGCTCTGGACTATACAGACTCTTTATTCCTGCCTATGAGTCCCTGGAAGGATTCTTTGACAAGCACGGGTATCCAGTTGTCAACGACCCAGACAAAGTAATAGAAGGCCTTGATGGTGATGACATCATCTTTGGCGCCAAGACCTACCTCAAGAACGAGAGGACCACACTGAAGGATGATCCCTCTGAGCTGAACGAGGTGACTAGGCAGTTTCCGTTTACTACGGACGAGGCCTTCAGGGATAGCATTGATGGGAGCCTGTTCAACATTGGCAAGATATACGAGCAGATACAATACAATGATGATCTGTACCCTAATCCTATTGTTCGGGGAAACTTCCTTTGGAAGGATGGGGTACAGGACTCTTCTGTAGTTTTTAAGCCTGACCCTCAGGGCAGGTTCAGAATTGCATGGATGCCTCCAGAAGAATTAAGAAACCTCAAAGCTGAAGAGCGAGGTAAACGCATTGCACCTAATGCAGAGCTGGGTGTCGGTGGGGTTGACTCTTATGACCTTGACGCTACTGTCGATGGTCGTGGGTCCAAGGGGGCGCTGCACCTGTACAACAAGTTTCACATGCAGCACCCTGCTAACATGTTTGTACTGGAGTATGCGTCTCGCCCCCCTCTCGCCAAGATCTTTTACGAAGACTGCTTGATGGCAGCTTTCTTTTACGGTTATCCTTTGTTGATTGAGAACAACAAGTATGGTATTGCAAGGCACTTTGAATCAAGAGGTTATGATGGATATCTAATGAATAGACCAGGTCACCTATCTTCGAAAAATGCCAAGGTTAATGTAAAGACCAAGGGTATACCTTCTAACTCACAAGACGTAATACAAGCTCATGCACATTCCATTGAAGCATACATACATGACCACGTTGGCATGCACAGAGACACTGGGGAGTACGGGAAGATGTATTTCAACTCTACTCTTGAAGATTGGATTGGATTCAAGATCAACGACCGTACTAAGTTTGACCTTACGATTAGTTCGGGCCTTGCCTTACTTGGGGCTCAAAAGGCGAAGCCTAAAAAAGAACCAGTAAAGTTTGACGAGAAGAAATTCTTTAGGAGATATAAGCCAATCGGCTGACAAGTAGAATGTTTCTATATTTGCAAAAATGCAAATTCCCTAATGTACAGCAACAGCAAAAGGAACAGCAAGAGCTTTCCAGATCCACTAGCGCCTCAAGCTGTCAAGCAAGGGAAAGCCTATGGGCTTAAGTATGCTAAGGCGATAGAAGCTCAGTGGGGGAAGATGTCTGATAGCGATTCTCTGTTCAAAAGAAGGAACAGGAACTGGGAGAGAAACAAAGACTACGCTAACGGAACTCAGGACACAAATATATACAAGAGGATTCTCACTTCGATGGACCCGAACAGTGGTGATGGCAGTCTTGTAAACCTGGACTACACTCCCGTTCCAATCCTTCCTAAGTTTTCTAGAATCGTTGGTAACAAGATTCTTTCTAGAAATCCTTATCCTAACCTGGAGGCCATAGACCCCATCTCTTCTTCTGAGAAGAATAGAGAAAAGCAACGCATTAGAACCCAGGTTCAGATAAAGCCAGATTTAGAACAGCTTAAACAAGAGACTGGAGGTTTGGTTCTTGATAAGGACCCAGATGATTTGCCAGATACATTGGAGGAGGCAGATATTTTCCTCGAAACAAATCTTAAGACGGACGCTGAGATTGCTGCACAGATAGGCACAAACCTCACACTGTCCTGGAATAACTTCAACGACAGCATTTATCGTCGATGCGTTAATGATCTTGTGTCGCTCGGTATGGCTGTTGTCAAGAGGTCTAATGATCCTAACTACGGAATTAAGACAGAGCATGTAGATCCGTGTATGTTCTTGCACAGCTACACAGAAGATCCAGGTCTCAACGACCTGACGTATGCTGGCCACATCAAGAAGATCTCTATACAGGAGCTGAAGAGATTGGCTGGCGACCAGCTTACAGAGGAGGATTATCAAAAGATTGCACAGGGTGTCTCTGGCATGTATGGCAATGACTCAAGTGTCCTCAACACAAGATACTATGATGATTACTTGAAGCGAGACATCTTCGGGTATGACGAGTACATGATCGACGTCTTGGACTTTGAGTTCATGTCAGTAGACTGCATGTTCTTCGAGGACAAAGAGAACAGGTACGGCAACAAGCTCTTCTTCTACGAAGGCTTTGAGTACAGAGAAAGACCTGGTAGTGTCTTTGATCGCGAGCCAAGGAAGATGAACATAGCCACCGTCTACGGGGGTAGCTACATCCTTGGCACCAAGTACATGTATGACTATGGCCTGAAGGCAAACATGCCTAGAAACATCCACGATATTTCTAAGTGTAGGCTTTCTTACTCAGCTGTGGCGACCAACATTCGGAGAATGATTCCGAAGTCTATGGTGGACAGCTGCGTTGGTTTTGCAGATATGTTGCAGATCACTCACCTGAAGATTCAGCAGGCTATCGCCAAGGCCAAGCCAGACGGTTTGGTTATCGACATTGAGGGATTAGAAAATGTACAGCTTGGAAAAGGCGGTGAGCTTCAGCCCTTGGAACTTCACGACATATACGAACAGACTGGTGTCTTCTACTACAGGAGCAAAGATCCAGAGGGTGGATTCCAAAACCCACCTATCCGCGAGATCGGGAACAGCATCAGAAACATCAACGAGCTCATTGGTATATACAACCACTATCTGCGTCTTATCAGAGACGCTACGGGTGTCAATGAGGCTATGGATGCTAGTTCTCCAAAGGGTGATGCTTTGGTTGGTGTGCGTGAGCAGGCTATTGCTGCAGGAAACAATGCCATCTATGACATCACTAACGCATCTATGGTATTGTTTAAGAAGGTGTGCGAGGATATCGTCAAGTGTCTTCAGATTATTCCTGAGGGCTCTGTCATTATGAGAGCGTATCAGAACGCCATCGGTGAGGAGAACATGAAAGTCCTTTCTACTTTCTCTGACTTGCCCATGTACAACTTCGGTGTCAGCGTGCAGAAAGAGATGGAGGATGCAGAGAGACAGTTCCTGGAACAAAACATCCAGGTGTCTCTTTCTCAAAAAGAACTTGACTTGGAAGATGCGATTGCCATCAGGCAGTTGAAGGACATCAACCAGGCAGAAAGACTTTTGATTGTGCGCCGTAAAAAGCGTATGCAGAAGCAACAAGAGATGGCTCAGCAAAACTCTCAGATGCAAGCTCAGCAACAAGCCCAGGCCACACAAGCGGCCTCACAGGGTAGGCAGCAAGAGATGCAGATGGAGATGCAGATGGAGACGCAGAAGATGCAGCTTAAGACTCAACTTGAGATACAGCTCGAAACTGCAAAGCACGAGTTTAGAAAAGAAATAGAAACTATCCGCGCTCAGGCTACGCTAGGCTTTAGGACTGAGGATCAAGAATTTAAGGAGAAGCTGGAGGTCTTAAAGGAGGACCGAAAGGATACTCGTGTCAAGAAAGAATCTGCAGAACAGAGCAAGCTGATATCTCAGAGGCAGGGTAAAAGAGGAGAACTTGCTGACGCCCCACAGGAAGTAGAAGGGGATGATTCTATGATCGACGAAATTATACAGCAGTAATGGCTAAGAAGGTAAATCTTGATATAGCACAGACCCTGAACATCACTTGTAGAAGGGGTGATACGTTTAGTCTAATTATCACGCTAAAGGATTCTAGTGGCACTGGCCTGACTCTTGCTGCTAGTAAGTATCAGTTTGTTATGCAGATTAGAAACAGTGCGTTTAATGATGGCCCCGAAGGCTTGATACTTTGCACTGCTCTTGGCCAACCCGCTGGATCTCGTCCTCTAGGGTTTATAGATCAGATGGGTCCAGACAACGTTGATGATAATGGCAACGTCACCATGAAGATATCTGATCTCGTCATGAGAGAGATTCCCTCTGGCCGCTACGTGTATGACTTGCAGTATGTTTTGCCAGGCGGACTCAATCAGTCTGATACACACACTACGATCCTCAAGGGTTCCTTTGTGGTTAATGAAGACGTGTCTGAGTTTGCAGAGAGTAGATCAGAAGATCCAGTAAAACAAGACCCATCTAGATCTAGAACCAGGTAATCATGGCAGATACTGCGACCATTACAGTTGGTGGTGGCAACTCTGCTTCGATCACCGTTCAACAGCAGGCCGTGCTGTCTGCTGTCATACCTGATGCCAGCGCGTCTGTATCTCTTGACGTAGCTTCTTCTGTCTCCCCTTCTTTTGATATCTCTGTACCTGCGGTATCGTTTGATGTCTCTTCTAGCACAGCGTTTGTAGCTACCGTCAAGGAGCAGTTCAATACGATTACTGTGTCGGCTGCTATCCCAGCTGTCGGTACGACAAGGCTTCGTGATCTCGAAGATATCAAGGGTGACCCTACTAGCGGTCAGATACTCGTGTACAATCTTGGCGAGAACAACTTCCAATTCCAAGATCAAAATACTGGGGGAGCTGGTGGGGATGACTTGACTGATGCGGCTATTACTGTCACGAATACTGACGGGGGCTTTTCCAGTCTTGTCGGCGGGACCTTTGAGACGGGCACAAGTATCACGACGATACTTAAGAATATCCTAGATCCGTATAAGTTGCCTCAGTTTACTTCCTTCTCTCTCACTTATTCGGCAGGGGGGAGCGGTGTTTTTCATTCTGGTGGAGAGTCAAAAAATTATGAGGTTGGAACGAGCATAGTTATGAGTTCTTACATCTATGCTATAGACACTCCTTCTAGCGTTCTTTCTAACTCAGTGGTGTTGAATCAAAACTCCACTCCTTTTGTAAGTGGATTAAGTGAGTCGAACACATCGACGGTGTTTTTCCCCTCTACCTCTCATCAGAGTAATACGCCCGCCACAGTAACATACGGTATGTCGGCCACAGAGAACGGTAACCCTAACGGGATTACCTCCACCGTATCTAGTGGCACTGCGTCCATAAACTTTAGATACAAAGTTGGGGTTGCTGCTTCTAGCCTTGTACCTTCAAGCAACTCAGAGGCCACTACAATCTATGCAAGCATAGTGGGGTCTTCTTTGATAAGCGACCCTGGCACATCTTCTTTTGATCTGTCTTGTTCTTCTGTTAATGAAGGGGAATCAAACTTTACGTTCATCTTAATACCTGAGCCCTTTGGCACCTTGAAGTCTGTCGTGCAGAACAATTCGACAGATGTTACCGCTGATTTTTCACTTGTTGGAAGCTCTACCTTCAGTGCTACCGTGTCAACTGGTATATCTGTTGCTTATTATATTTACAAGACGAATGACCCTGGTGCATTCAACGATGGAAATACGCTAACAATAACGCTGAACTGACATGCCTGAGTTTTCTGGACAAGTAAGACACTCGAATCAAAACTTCCCTGTACTTGACCTTACTGATACTCAGACTCAGTTTAACCAGACGGGCAAGAGTCCTGTCAAGGGCCTCGGTGTTTTTGAAAATGTAGCGAGCAGGGCAGCTATAACGACTAGGTATCGAACCAAGGGGTACTTGGCTGTGGTGGGGTCCACGCCGTTTGTGTATACGAAAGACACTACGAGCGATGACGACTGGTCTGCAGATGGAAACTGGACAGGCTTTGCTGCCACCAACGGCATACCCACTGGGGGGCTGATAAACAATGTGTTGGCGAAGACGTCGAATGACGACTACCTCTCTGGCTGGACGGGCGACCCTATCTTTTCCTCTACTACTCTTACAGCCACGACACCTACTTTGTTGTTCAGCAACAGCAGCGCCTCTGCTACCCCTGATGCCGAGGAACTTGGGGTGATAGAGTTCAAGGGTGTGGGCAGTGGGGACGCCTTGGCTACGGGCGGTAAGATCTTATTTACTCAGTCTGGAGCTGCAGGGGCTTCTCATGTTCCCACTTCGATACAGTTCTTTACTTCTACCGACGATTCACAAAATCTAGCCTTCTCAATTAACAATGAGAAAGTTGCTATATTTGCAGACAACTCAACAACACCTACCGTCGTTTCTGGCGGGGTGTATTATGACGAAACACAAAAGTCTTTATTTTTAGGTATAACTGAATAAAACAATACTATGGCAGTAACATGGAAAAAGGTATTTACCAGCGCGGATACGATACCTATCGCGAATGGTGGTACAAACAGCACTAACACCACAAATGGTGTAGCTATACACACAGGCGCGAAGTATGAGGGCCTCGCTATGGCGAGTGCTCAAATCTTGGTTGGTAGTGGTGGCACTCCAACTGCACAATCTGTTGGTGGCGACGTCACTATGGATGCGAATGGTGACTTTACCATTGGAGCAACAAAGGTTACAAACGGCATGCTCGCTGACAATGCTGTTAACCTTGATGAAATGGCCCACGGCACCGCTGGTGACATCCTTGTTTATGGGACGGGAGGCGCACCCCTTCGCCTTTCGCAGCCTGGTTCAAGTAACGGTCACGTCCTTACGATAGACGATAGTGATCCAGGCGGTGCAGGCACTAAGCTGAAGTTCGCTGCCGCACCAACAGCTGCAAACTCTACGATAAACGACGGCTCAAGCGACACCACTAAACTCCCTGTTGTTTTCGCAAGTCAGATTGGAACTGCGAACCTTAGGGGTGACTCTACCGACTTTACTTATGAAGCTGACCAAGCTTTTGGTAACGCCACAGGCAACGACCTTTCAACTCCAGGTACTGGAGCTGTGGTTGCAACAAGAGGTTTTGTAGGTAACCTGGCTGGTATTGCATCAGGTGGCGACAAGGTCAAGATATCGACTGATGCAGCAGGTTCCGACTGCAGCATCCTCCTTGCTCCTAATGGAACACTCGACGACAAGTTTGCTACTCCTCAGGCCGACTCCAACTTGAAGTGGAATGGAACCACTTTGACAGTTACTGGAAACATTGACGTGACTGGTAACTTCACTCAGACTACCGTCAACCAATCTACTCTTGAGATTGAAGACGCCTCTGTCTTGATTGCTGGAGGAAGCGTAAGCAGCTCTGCTTTGCAGAGTAATAACGCCTCTGGTGTTGGTCTCTTCATTCACAATAGCGATAACGCTGAAGCCAACCTTGCACGCTTCGTGTACAAGGGTATGAGCGACTCCAACAGTGTTTACGGATGGAGAATCGCAATGGAAAGTCAAAACGACGCTACGGCAGTCGCCCCTTCTTACGGTGTTGGTGTGATGCACGTCGTCAACACCTCGACTACTGCAGCTGGCCTTGCCACTGACATCGGTATTGGAGCTATGCTTTTTAGCTCTAACGCTACAGGAGGTCTGTTTATTCAAGTTGACGAATAATGGGTTTGATTAGGGGGAGCAAGTCTCAAGAGGCTCCCCCAGTATCCACCGACACGCTCACAAAAGAAGAACTTGAGCACCTTTTGTGGGCCCTTAGTGAGTCTAGTTTTAGAGGTAAAGACGTACATTTGTTGTCGAGCATCGTAAATAAGCTCAGCAACCAATTAAATTCAAAGTAAATTTTTAATCTCAATTCAATGAAACTTGATATCAGTGAAGTCGCATTCGTGAGGAATGCCTTGGAAGGATGTACCGTTAAAGTGTCTGACGCAAAAGCGGTAGCAGAAATTATGAGCAAGCTTGACAAAGAGTTTGAGCGGTTGTTCAAGCTGGAAGAAAAGAAGCAACAGGCGTAAGCCATTAGGTCATGGCAGTGACTTGGAAAAAGGTTACCTTTGACGACGACGTCCCGAACATAGGTAATGCCAGCCTGACAGTTCCTGGCAGCACAGCCAGGGATCTTACCCTTGGTACATCAAGCTCTTTTACTGTAAAGTCAGCTTTAAACAATACCCTGCTGTTTATCACTAAAACACAGGCAAATCTGGGCAACATCACCAGCGGAGCTTTAGCCCAGCTTATTACACAAAACACTCAGCTTTTTCTTGTTTCGTCAAACAGGTCAATCAACTGCAGCGCAGTCAACAATTTTAACATAACATCCATTGCTGACACTGCCGAAGCTGGCCCTATACTGAATTTGATAAGGGACCCTGCTACAGCAGGTGGAGTTGACAACGAT
>UEXM01002082.1_pt1 | contig 15048 bp, 22 predicted proteins | sample 1796661 | NCBI WGS metagenome assembly UEXM01 (sample SAMEA4772469, study PRJEB27181) | metagenome | reverse complement strand
TTGATCCTATGTTGGTTCACATGAATGATAGTCTTTTTCATTGTTGCTCCTACGTGTGGCATGAACATTTGTTGAACAGTCTTTCCAAAGCTCTATATGTGGACATATTTCCAATATCTTGAAGCTCCGTGATCTCTAAGTGATTTCTCTGTCGAAATCGTAGAGCAGGTATGTACGGCAAGCCGTACGTGCTAGAGAGAAGGTTGGCTATTTTGTTCTTAATCGGCATGTTATTTCTCCTTTTGTTCGTCTGAATCTGTGTTTTTCGTGAGTCCGCACTGGACAGCATACTCCAGCAATTCACTCTCGTCCTCACTCTCAAGATACAGAGTCAATATCGAAAAACATCGATCTTTGCACTCTTCAGAGCTAAGCATTGTTTCTGCTAATTCTGTTATATCAATCTTCATTTTTTCTCCAATGTAGGCAGTCTGTCATGATTATTTTTCACGGAAGTGGTAGTGTCTTCAGGTGTGAGGCAGCGTGACCGATATGCCATGAGTTTCCAAAGGCATGAAAGAATGAACCTCGTGCAACTCCCCCATACCGCTTAGCTGTTAGTTTTGGGTATTTGGTGTAACCAAACAGCTGGAATAGCTCATTGGGTGTTGGAGACCTGTGCCCATCTTGGTACGGTATCCAAGTGAACCTTGAACAATGGGCATCACAGCTTCTAGCAGCAAGACATCCGAAACGTGGCTCTAGTAATGAAACTTCGCTCTTGACTCGTGACGGGTAGATTTTATAAAACTGGCTAGCATCGGGATTCTCATCGAAATGGAATGCACGCTTTCGGTTCACCATGCTACCGGCATTCCACATGGGCATGCCTGGACGAGTCATGAGTATGTAGTTCCGACCACGTGATTGGTGGTATCCGTACTGAATGGGATTGTCAAAATGTATCAGATAGTGATACCCAAAGCCATCAAGAAACTCTTTTATTTGTGGCCAAAAGTTTTTGTTGGTAATCGCCTTCACATTCTCTAGCATGACGTAAGGTGGCTGTAGTAGCTTCACGATAGACCGCATGGCCAAGGCTGCTTGGTACCGTACGTCATCCTTTATATCGGCTTTTTTCTTGAGATTCATCATGCTGAATGGTTGGCAAGGAAATCCTGCTGTAATGAGGTAAGGTTTCTCATTCGTGGTATAGAACTTGAGCCTGTCCACGTCCTTGCTGAAAGCAATAATGTCCCCCTCATTCGCAGGCCCTACCTTGCCATGTATTGCTTTGTACACCTTCAATGACTTTGGCTCTACTTCACTGATTGCGATTGTCTCATGTTTGATTCCAGCTTGTTTGAGAGCAGATGTAGCTCCCCCCAAACCGCTGAAAAGTGATAAATGTTTGATCATTATTCCTCTCCTATCCTTTCAGTCTGCGTGAGCCATTAAGGCCGTTTTGTATTTTTACTTTGTCTCCTGCAGCAGTACCTGCAGATGATCCACCATACCGGTAGGAGCTACCTTTACCCCAACCCAAATTTGCTGCAAAGTTCTGCACTTCTCCCTCACGAGACAAGATGATGGATGTTTCTGATGCAGAAAAATCGTCCTTTTGCGCTCGTGACATCCATCTCAACCTAGATCCTACTTTCGAAACTGCACTTGCGAAGAAGTTTTTCCTTGTATCCTGTTGCCATGAAGGTACGTGCTCCTTCTTGTACATCTTCTTGAGTGACTTCCATTCGGCGTCGAGCTGATTCTTGATAGAATGATATAGCCATTTGCACACTTCGATGTCGTGTGGGTAACCCACGAAAGTGATGCTTCTGCCTCCTCGAAACGCACTGTAGCAAATGGACACGTTTGTGTACTTGCCAACTGCATGGTAGAGAATGCTCCACCAAACGTTAGAGACTGTTTCATCGGTTATGTGAGCAATCTGTTCCTTGTCTTCCTCAATGAGCTCTTCCTGTCGGATCATGTGCTCACGCATGATCTTGGCCGCTAGGGATGCGGCCAAGTCGCCTTCTGGGGTATTGGATTGGTTTTTGGCAAGGTTTAGTAGTTTTTTGAGTTTATCGTGTATTTTGCTCATGGTATCTCCTAGTTTGCAGTCGTTTGGTCTAAAGGCATCAGTCTTAAATCTAGCCAATCATCAGATGTAAGGTCAATGGGAAAAGCATCACCCATCTTCTTGTAGCCACGTATGCACTCAGACACAGCCATGTCCCAATCCTCTCCTTTGGCGAAGTATTTCACCTTTTCTAGTATTGGATTTGGATTCCACTCTCCTATGGGGTCGTATGGGTTCTCATACACCGGACTGATGTGACACTCTAGTCTATCCAGTAGACGGTATTTCCAATGCAGCTTCAGTTCATCCACTACACCGTCCGCCCACTCTCTGGCCTTATCATCTGCACTCCACTTTGGATGGGCTATTCCAAGTTTCTCTCTAATTTCTTGAGAATACGGGCCTACTGATTTCTCCAAACTGGACAGATATTTTTCATATAACATTTCTCCCACTTGAGCTAAGTCAAGTGTGCACTCGATTGCAGTGTGAGTTGGTGTTTCGATTGATTTTTTCATGTCTTCTCCTCGATGTCAGTCTTTTGAACGCGGTAATCAGAACGACACTGTGGCCTGTGTCTCAATCGCATTTGGGTTGGAATAGGTAGTTTGGTGCAACCATCTGAGTGCTACAACTTCCGCTGAACCATCCTCAAACTTACTAGCCTTCGTTGTACGAAAGCCATTCCCAGTGAGAATGCCCATGTACATGGATGAGTTAGATTTGCCGTAGTTTACAAAGAGAAAGTCTTTCCCTTGAGCACTCGAAAGTATGAATGTGTGAGACTTTTGGCTAGCTCGTGATGTTACAGTTACTTTCCCACCTTTGGTGAATACTTGCCTTAGATTGTTGATTGTCATTTTGTTCTCCTTGGTTGCAGTCGTGTTAGTTGGTTCGTTGTCATCAAACAGTTCATTGACGTTGGGCACGAATGAACACATCATTTCGACATATTGCTTTGCAGCTCTCGTGATTGCCGTATAGTAAAGACGTTTGCCGAAATCGACATCTTGTTTCAGAGTCTTGCGGAAGAACCCACAGGAGATAAATCCTACGTGATCCCATTGCGATCCTTGGCTCTTGTGGACTGTCAAGCAGTAGCCCCATGTACATTGGACTAGCTTCTGTCTGAATGCCTGGGCACGAAGCCGAACCTCGTACGTATCCCAGCCAGTGGCTTCACGTACCTCCGAAAGAAGTTCTTTGTTGTACAGTCTACCCACTACTTTACGTAGTAATTTGTTGTCCGACATCTCTTTGGTATCAGCATCAAATAGCTCCGGAAGACAATAGACTATTTGTGTACCTTTGATTGTTTTGCCCCGCATGATGCGATTTCGCTCGATTGTGACAGTTTGCACCAACGTGTCAAGGGCACGACTCATGGTCTCGTACTCCTCTACTTTCAGAACTTTTACTTGTTGCCCATTTACCAAAGCTAAGCCACGATTGTTCATTGTCACAAGTAGTGTTTCACCCTCCGCAATGCGTTTTTGGGGTAGATTAGTGTGCCGGCGATACAAGAAGTTTGCTAGCTTACGAGTCTTGTTTGTAAACGTAATCAACCCCACGTTGCTGCCCACACTTGTTTGAGCGTGAAACCATGCTACTGAGTCATGAACTTCACAGGGTGCAACTCGAACAGCATCGTTAAGAGGCATCTTACCCCATCCATCAAACCTACTCCACTGACCCATTCTTGTCATTGTAGCCAGCTCAAGAATGTTGGATCCTTCGGCCTGTCTGTGTACGGTAGTGAGCCTACCGGTTGCATTGGAAAAGTTCACTCCCCACTTGCCCTCTACGGGTGGTAACTGCTCATCATCACCCACCCACAGAATCTTGCTTCCAGCTAACTCACGCATGCTCCGTATCGTTTGAGCTATTTCTGTGCCAATCATCGATGACTCATCGATAACCCACAAAGTGTTTTGACCAGACCCCTCTGGTGGGCTAGGCTCCGAAAATCGTAGCTTCTCACCCCCCGTGTCACTAGTGCTCTCGTCCACTGAGGTGAAGAAAGCAGCATGTATGGTAGAACACGTTCGGTTGGTCTGCTCCTGGACTCTGAGTGCGGCCTTTCCGGTAGGGGTGAAGAACATGATGTTGTATGTCAGCTTTTCAAGCAACGACAAAAGCGTTGTAGTTTTTCCCGTCCCAGCAGCGCCTGCTAGAATGGCTTCGTCATTACTCAGTAGGTGTGTGGTGATTGCGGTAATCGCTTTTGATTGGTCATGTGATAATTTCATATTTTCTCCTAAAGTATTCAGTCTGTAAGAAAAACTCGCTGCAAGTCTTGTCGTGGGCATGGTGTTTAGAGATTGATGGTGACAATCAAATCGAAGCAAATCGCATCACCGCACAAGTTCTCACCTACTACTTCTGAGTATGGTCCGATGGAGATTTGGGCACCCATTCCTATGAGATATTGCAACTCTTCGTGTTGTAAGGTATCCTCAAATCCTAGTGTAATCTTGTTTCGAGGTAGACCCTCAACCTCTAAATAGCTTGGGCGAAGCACTCTCTCAATCATTGTCAAATCCCGTGATGCCTCGGTTGGAGCTGTGCAACCAAGCTCTGCTCTGAGGTTTTCTTCAGCTTTATTGAGGTCTTCACTGCTCACGTCAGCTACCAATAACGCATTCCGAAGCATTAGTATGTGCTTGAGTGCCTCTTGCTTTTCAGCAATTTTCTTACCAAACTTCTCAATTTCTTCGTCACGCGTTTCGTCCGGTAGCCCCAAATCATCGTGTACGCGGTAGCTTTCTATTAGTTTCTTGAATAATTTTGACATATTATCTCCAATGTGTTCAGTCTGTTTTGTTTTTTTGGCTAGTATGAGAATTCGTAGTCACCCGTGAACTTGACAGTTGAGGGATCAATACCGCCACCAGCAATCTCAGCTCGTAGGTCAGTTTCAAGTGCGTCCATGCCGTAGCACCGCAGGAAGCATTCCCATTCCTCCTTGTCATCATGGATGTACACACAGCTGACATCATACACTTGACCCTCCACGTAGGCTTTCCACATGTCGAATGTACTGTCAGCACTTTTCCTTACCACTTCCCATCTCTTTGCTGACATTTTCTTCCACCCATGCACTCTCTTGGCATCGGACGGCGTGACAACGAACACACCAACCCAACCACTGTCCCATCGACATGAAAATGGAGTCCGAGAGATTGTCTCCCCTCCATGCGAGTACATGTAGACTGGCTCTATGATACTTCCTTTGGGTAGCTCTTTCTCTAGAGCATCCATGAAATCATTCTTGTTAGAGTAATCTGACACATCGGTATCGTGCGGGTACTCGTCCGCATCGTACTCACGATGTCCCACTAGGTAGAGCTTGCCAACATAGCAATCTCCCCATTCATTCGGTGCCGTGTCGTGTTGAGCGTAGCTGATGTGATACCTTTCAAACTTTGGTTCGGATTGGCAAGTTGTATTTGTCGCTTTAGCTGTCTTAGTTTCAATGCAATCAATCATTAGATTACTCCTTGTTGTTCAGTCTGTTGGTCGAGGTGATTGTAGTATGTTCCCATGTCCAGGAATACGATTGGTTCACGATTGGGAGGTCGAAGAATCGGACCCTCAGAACTCCAAACAACATGTCCATAGGTATTTGCTAGGAATACTTCGTGAGGGATCTCACTAGCAGTCTTACACGCTAGCATGGGTGTGTCCTCTCCATAGGTTCCTCGTGTGTAGTGGGCCTTGAGTGCTCTGACGGTACCCGCTGACATCTTGAACATGTCCGCAATGAGATTGCTGTCAATATTGAGAGATCCAACAACCGATTTGCATTGTGCAATACTGTTCTTGGCATCTAGATGCTGATTTACACTGTGTTGTATAAGAAGGTCGTTCCATTTGTCGAACATAGCGTTCCGTACATGCCTAGGAACTACCACGAACGTGCTGGAAATGAATGGTGTCCCACCACTTGACTCACTCTTCGAATGGTACGTGAGAGATGTCAAAGGATCTACTGTTGGAACTCGATTGGCATACTCATGCCATTCCATCCTAAGGCTGTCACACAACCTGTGGATCTCTGGATGGGTGACTTTGATTTTGTTGTCATGAGTGAACTCCATCCACTGTGAGCCTGCGACGTGCGCACGACCCATGGTCATTTGGTACATGTGGAAAAAGCAAACCAGCTGTGCGGCAGTCGTCAATGCTTCCATCCGTACTCGTCCTAGGCTGATACCACTGAGCGAACCATTCCGTTTCTTGAGTTCACTCTTGGGTGGCCTCACGCTATCCGTGACACATCCAGCAAATCCACCATAGTTATCCACAAACTTGTTGAAATATGTAGTAGCAAGGCTGACCAAATGCTTTGGATTGATATACTCACCATCTTTTTCAGAAAACAAGTGGTTAATGCATGCCAATTTCATCTTGTTTGACAGGTATTCCTTCGATTTCTTTGGTAGTTCACGCATCTGTTCTCTCAGCAAAGTGGTCATGAGTGACTTAAACCCTTTCACCACGTGGTCTAGCATGGCCGGGTCTCGCCCCGCTACCATGATGTTACAACTTTTCCAAAAGTCAGTTTTCCTCATTCCTTTAGACTTCTCTCTACCTTTCAATAGAGTGATCGCCATCACACCTCCGTCTGGGTCGAATGAACCGAGAAGTTTGCTTGTAGCTAGAATAGATTTTCCGCTGATGCGACCACAGAAGTCCAAATGAGCCATATTGAATTTTGGAACATTGTGGATTTCATTTATAAAATCTCCGTAATGATATCTACAGAATGGGTATTTGCGTTTGGTGGCGAGCAATGCATTTGCATCTAGGTCGATTGCATGGATGGACTCCATTGGAAAACCCAATGAACGAAGAACAGAGATGTCTCCACCCTCTCCAGCTAGAACTATTGCACCTTTGTACTCCCCCAATGCAGCATTAGCGAAGCTAGCCATTGAAAGCCATGAACGGAATCTTGTTAGTCTTTTGCCGAGACTATCGCCTTTGTAACCACTCATGACTGCACCTCCACTTCTGTCATGATCTGGTCGAGTATGGGTGAGTAGCGTTCAATGTCGCCTCGTGTAGTCAGCCCTCCACGGCTACCATGATGAACCAGTACAAAATCAGCACTTGGATGAAATCCAACAGTAATTTGTTTCGCGAGCACTATTGTATACCCTCCCTCGTCATCTTTCGTGGTAGTGATGCTGCCTTTGTATGTATCGAGCAATCCGTTATCATTAAGTTTTACTAGAGCTTTGGCAATCTGTTTCAGTACTATTGTGGGTTCGTCATTATCGTAATAAGGATTTGTCATGTTATCTCCAATGGTGTTTACAGTCTGTTGTTTTTTTTCCTAGTTTTCTATTGCTTTCTTCATGTAGTAGATCGTGGGGATGAGTATGATCATCAAACCCATCGCTCTGAAGAAGGCTAACAATAGTTCAAGCGCAAACTCTTCCATTTCTACTCCAAAATCTTTCGTATCAAGGATTCTTTGAGATCGTCAGTGGCATCACTAATGCAAATGTGTACGATCAAGTCCCATTTCTTAGCCAACGGTGCAACGAGAGAAATGGTAGGTTGACCCGTAGGCTCTTCTTCCGATGCTTCGAAAGTGTCCTTGTCTGCTTCAATGACATCATCCTCACGGACATCCCGAAGCCCATAGGGAGAGCATGCCGACGGGTTTTCCTCAAGCCATGCACGAAAGAGTGTTTGAGCTCTCGACACACAAGAATGTTTTCCCCTACCCTCGTAGTGGTATGATGGTACAGCTGAGGCGTATTGTTCACTGTATCCTGCCTTGACGAGAAACTCAGTAAAAGCTTTTCGGTCTTGTTCAGTGAGTGTGGGATATTCAAAATTGGTCATATAAACTCCATAGAAGTTTTCAGTCTGCTTCTCATTTGTTGTTATTCGCTATCTTGTTGTTCATCTCGATCACGTGAAGCCACCGCTAGCATGAGGATGCTGTCATCTAGTCCCTCTCCACTGAACTCATGGTCATCTCCATGGTACGTGACTTGCATGCACTCCGAGTAGGTGCGGAAAAATTCCATGAGCTGACGCTTGTCATCCCCAGTGACACGCTCAGATGTTGGAGATGACCACCATGCAGTCCAGTAGGTGAGATCACCATCTTCATCTATCCAGAAGCCACCACTCGGACCCCCAAAATGGGTAAGAAACTGGATCACGTTGGTGTCTCCATGCATGCGATGGTATCCCCAATCCAGAAACTCGCTGTTGATGTACTCGATGGGTGTGTAGATGCAATCGTCGATGCAGTATTTGTCTTCTGCATCTTGGATGTCCTCCGCCGTCATGTCCTCAGGTAGTCCATGTGTTTCGATGAAATCCTCTAGCTCGCACTTGTACAATCTCAAGTCCTCCATGAGGTCAGAAATGCCCTCCGCATTCAAGTCCGCAAGATCACTTGGGAGGTCGAAAGTGACCCAAAACTCGGGTATTGACTCGCCATTGTTGAATTTCTTGACTTGCTCTGCATAGGACTCTATTGAGCGTGAAACGATCTCCTTTGGGTCGATGCGATATGGTGAATGTGGGTTCTTTGATTGTGTAGATGTTTTCATGTTGGTCTCTCTCTTGTGTGATGCAGTCTGTTTACATTGTGAGGTATTAGGTCATTTCAGCAATCTTTATTCGGTAGAAAGTAGAGTGGTATCTACTCTCACTCGGTTGTGTGAAAGCGATGAGGAAGGAAAGGTAGCCTCTGGATGAGCATTGCTCGTACGAGCTACACATCCACTCCTCTTCCACGTGATGCCGCTGGCGAAAGGATGATAGGGATTTATCCTTCACTTCCGAGTCCGAAAGCACCGTGTCAGACTCGATAACCCAGTTGCTTACCTCCCCACCAGCATACGTGCCATCACCATTGATTTCTTCGGCTACTATGATGTATTTAGTCATGTTTTACTCCTCTATCTTGTGAAAGAAACTTTCATCTACGCTGCCCCAGTCATTAGGCCAAAAAATCCCCTTGCCAGTCTTCCCTTGGAATGCATGGCAAGCTGGACCCGGGTCACTACCACCGACAGTCATTGAGCCGACATGTGTGACAATGTCACCAATATGCAGCTCCTCACCTCCGCTCGATTGATATCCTGCATGGTTCACCCACCATGAGATGCGTCCACCCTCCTTCATGATTTTGTACTTTCTACCAACTTCAAAAAATCGTTTAGGTTCTGTCTTTTTTCGGTGATCCCATTTTGTGACAATCCCAGCTTTCGGATCAAGCTTGCGTATCTCCTCAATGCCTTCCGCTCTCGTATCCACTGCAAACATCATGTTTCCACCCAAAACGTAATAGCCATCACGTCTTAGCTCTACTCTGTACTCACCCGTGGGGTCAAAACTTGAACCATCGCTAAATCTAATCATAAATACTCCATTTGATACAGTCTGTTTTGAATGTGTGATACTTTTACTTTTCTACATGCAGCATGCAATACGCATCTTCATATTGATTGCCGTCAATCATGTTGACACTGTAAGCCGACTCAATTATGGCTATTTTCCACCCTAGGGATCTTATTTTTTCCAAATCATCTTTGCTGAAGTCTTGCTTGATAAAGCACATTTTGTATAGGTGCGGCTTACCCTCTTCATCCATGTAGATTGTATCTCCAGGGGCTGCTTCGAGCCAGCTGTCAATGTATTTTACGTTGAATCCACTCGGAAAACGGTAAGTGTGTAGACCATTTTTGTGGTTTATGAACCGATACTTTATATTGGTTGTTTTGTTACTCGGACAAGTCCAATCTTTCTCGACTCGTACAAGTTCAGCCCAAATGATACCTTCTCCAATGACCCCCACGTGTTGCCACAGCTGACGACCTCCACTCAGTGTTGGGCCGAGAGATTGTTTCATTTTTTCAATCTTTACTTGTATATCTTCATCGAAGAGATCCCCCATGATCAATCCAAACTTGGATAAGTTGTTACTCATTTCAACGATTTGTTTTGCCTTTCTTATATTGTATGCTACGGTAAAATCTAACATGCGTTATTCCTTTGGTTGCAGTCTGATAACGAAAAGAGCATGAGAATGCGGACACCCTCATGCTCAAAAATGTTGTGATTGTTTTGTTTAGCTTACTGTTGCAGTTCTCTTGACTTCCACGTACTCCTTCACCTTCTCGGGTGTGTCGAAAAGACTGAGACTTTGCCAACTGACTTGTTCAAGTAGTAGTTGGGCTGACTGCGGTTGCTCTTGAGCTGCAAGAGTCATCACATCCACACTGGTGGCAACAGATGCATTCTTGGTAACAGTCTCATGTCCCATCATGCGGAAGACCGCATCTTGAGTTCGCTGAGCCACCCCTCCATCTGTCATCACATGACCCATGAACTCAGACCACATGTCGCCTACAAGAACATTGACAGCTTTGTTGTAGAGCTTCACATGCTCCTGTGCTTCAGTGAGCTTTCCAGTTGCAGTAGCTTTCAAGCCTTCAGAGATTGTGTCGAAGCTAGAAGAACGAGTCCATCTATCCTCACGTTGGGTCTTGGTAGTGCCACATCCGTTGGTACACCACAACTTGAACAAAAGAGCCGCAATCCAAACAGCTTGGTTCTTGACGAATCCCCCTCCTACACGCAAGCAAGGAACTTGGACTTTTAGCTCTTTCTCAGTGATGGGTATCTGAGAGAAGCTTGTGATGATGCCCTCTCGTGAGATGGAGAAGTTCTGCAATGAATACTGACCGAAGCCAGCATCATGAAGACACTCAAGCATCTCCTTGCCATCGAATGGGGTGTATTTTGTGCTAGTGACACCGTACACGATACGCTCTACCTTGTCGCCAATGCGAGTGAGGCATGTGCGGAAGTGCAAGTCTTTGTCGAGACAAGCTTCAAAGTCAAGCGAAAGTGACATTGACAAGGCTTTCAGTCCATTGCGGTTCTTGCTCTGACGCTCAATCTTGCGAGTGAGTTCATTCACACTCCATGCTGATCTCGCTTCCGTGAGGAGTTGAGACAAACCCGTTCGAGTCATTCGCATTGGAGCCATGTTTTTCTTACCGATGATGATTACTTCGCAGAAACCTTTAGCAAAGCTAACTGCGACTTTTTGGGCACTGAAGAGTAGCTCTTTTTTGTCTTGTAGTTTGTTCATTTTTCCAACGATATCGTACACATACTCAAGCGAGCATTCCTTCATGATCTTTGGTTGACCAGTGGTGGATTGGATGAAGTTGTTGCTCCCACGTTCACGCTTGATGGTGAGAAGAGTGTTGTTTGGAATGTAGAGATCAATGTTTGGCATAATGTCGTTTGGCATGGTAGCTCCATTTGTTTTACAGTATTTCAGTCTGCTGTATTGGGTTTTTTTCTTACTTGCGGGTTTGGACACGGGAAAGCACTTGCTTCACAATGATTGGCCAATCTTTGTAGTCTCCGTCAGCCATGTAGTCTCCTACCATCATGATCGTGTCCTTTTGGTATGAGGGAGATTGTAGGCGAATGACTTCGACAAATGTGTCATCGAAGACAAGTTCAAAGCTGGTCAATACCGTTCCATCGTCCTCGACAGTGTGAAGGGGATTGATGGTATTGAATGGTGTGGCTTGCGAGATTACTGTTCTCATTTTTCGTTCTAGTTTGGTTGGTATAGATATTGTCATGTTTTCTCCGTTGTCAGGTGACAGTCTGTTTGTATCTTGTGCAGTCTATTATTGCAAGACTTTTGTATGTTTATCGAAGCATTCTTCGGTGATGCGAATGAGGTGAAGCATGTCATCACCGATGTGAACGACCTTGGACTCGCCTTCGTCCATTACCATGAGTCGATGTGCCATGTCCAAAGGCTCATGACCGTTCTCAGTAGTGAGCCTTGTCACAAGTTCTTCGAAGATCATCTCCATTGGTTGGAATGTTGTTTCATCTTCTTCTGTGACTTTCATATAGCGTTCTTCCATGGGAGTCATTCCGACACCTTTGTTGGGCTTGCCGTCATTCCATTCCTTGACATCCTCTTTTCTCACCCATGACTCGAAGTTCACGTAGAACTGCGACACATGAGGAACCTTGAATATCACGTGAGGGAAACCTCGCTCATGCAACGACTTCAGAACCTCATGTGGGTCATCGTTCATGTGCTCGTGCCATCCGCTTGCGAACTCACCATTGAACTGAACATATCCATATTTTTCCATGTCCAAATCAAGCGTTGTGCATTTCTTTGGCTCATTCACGAGCTGTGAGAGATATTCTTTGACATCATCATCATCTTGTTTGAGACAAGTCTGACAAACATATTCTTCACGTGCGTCCACTAACACCATTTGACTTCTCCAGCTGTAGCTGTCATGAGTAGTGCGGTAGGCTTTGTAGCAGTCACTGCAATAATACCACTCGTCGTCAAAAGCCAAATGAATGTCATCTGTCTCACACTTCCAATGCTTGTTATTGCAGAGTCTTTGTAGATTGACTTGAAAGTCGAACCTGTCAGCGACATTGCGAAGCTTGGTTACTGGAACGACTTCTTCATATTCTTCGTACTCTGTCGGCTTGCCTCCGAGAAACGAGCCAACAGTAATCGGTCGCTTACGCAACCGAGTCTTTGTCGCCCCAGTAGGAACGTTCTCCCACCAATCTCCCAGAATGAGATGCTCTCCATATCCCGGCTCTCCCATCTCATAGTATCTCATGTCAACTTTTGGATATCGATCTTCCAAAGTGTCGAAGTCGATAGCAGGCTCTAGATCTAGCGCAATCATTCTAGCCCAATCATGAGGTGTACACTCGTCAGCATCACATTCAAATGTCCTATCATGAGCAGCAACTCGCACTGTAACCTTGGTTCCGTCTACTTTAATGGTGAATGTTTCGTATAGGACACTTGCTAGTGCTTCAATTATTTTTTGTTCCATTTTATCTCCTTCTCAGATGTATCAGTCGTATTTGCTCTTCTTGTGTGCAACTTTTGGGGAGAGCATGTACTCCCCCATTCTAGAGCATGCACGTGCTCTATTTGTCTTCTTCCGTCTACGTCCATGATGATGCGGATGTACCGCTCACCCTTCTGCATTGGCTTTCCACATGCCGCACAAAACAGCGGTGGCCTTTGCCCTCTACACATTCCTGTTTCTATCGCCGTGATAGATACTTTAGCCATATTAATCATGATGCTTGCTCCTTTGCAAGTCCGAAGATTTTTTCGATCTCGGAGTGAAATATAGGATGCTCAGTCGTGTACACACCCTCGAATCTATCCCAAAGGCTAAACATCTTGCGATTGAGCCCCATGATGACCTGCTCGTGATCCTCCACTAGCTCAGCTACATCAGCAGGAATGGGTCTGCGACAGAACCAATCCCCTCTATACTCTCGTAACCACGCTTCCGCAGTATCACTCATGTGGTAGGGAAGTTTCCACCAATCCAATACGGAAAGGCTAGAATACCAAAGTCCACGACAAGTCGTGATGCTTCCGTCACTACGCTGAGAACTAGTGCCCCAGGTAACGTAGCCACGTCTGCCATAAGCATAGTGTCTTGACAATATTGGCTGCCCTCTCTCATCCTTCCGATGACTAGGATGCCCACCTTTGAAATCGCCACGAGCAAGTTCCCGCATGTTCAAAGCAACAAATCTCCAACGACTTCCCAAACTCATCTTTTCATCCTTGGATGTGAGTTGGTAGAGTACTTCAAAAGAGTCCTCCATGCAAGATTCGGTATCTTCGGTAATGTAGTTCATGTCTACTCTTATGGAGCAGAGCCCCACGCCATGACAGTTGCGAGGGTTCATGGCCAATCCCCCTTGAAGGGATGAGTGCCACCAGTCAATCATTTTCATGGTGACCGAGAAGATAATCTTTCCACAGATCTGATCCTTTTTGGGATGCCATACAATCTTGTCGTTTTCTGCTCCTACGTTGATGGTGAAATCACGACCATCAAAGCGAGCAAAGTCACCCAACTTGGCGTGGAATCGTAAGCAATCTCCGTTGTCGCTGAACCACGAAGCAAATAAAGCTTTGATGGCAGGCCATTCGTTACGGTTTGGTGTATTCATGTTTTTCTCTCTGTTAGTGTTGTCAGTCATTTTTCTCTCCTAGTCTGTTATTGTGGTTATTGATTTCACGTGTGCCAATCGGTCTTGTATACCGAGAGTGCTTGGGTATCCCGCTTCCCAGTTGGCGAAGTGGTATATGGCATTTTTGTGTCTCTCAGGGTCGTCAGAGTACAAATCCGAGATTGCGTAGAGGTCGTCTGCTTGCAAGGGCATGTTGGACTCAATGTACCCCTCCATGTCTGGGAACGGAAACTCTGTTGCGAGTTTCTTCTTTCCCATTTCTACTAGCTTGCGATAGTCAGACATCATCCATCCTGCGATGAATCTGCGACCACACAATGGGTGTTGGTTGTGTGTGTCTTCACTAGTACACACGCACTTCCCAGTGTGGTCTACTACAAAAACACATGAAAGGGGTGATCCATTTGGTTTGTGCAATTTGCTCATTTTTACTCTCCCTCTGCAATGATGATGAGTGTTCCCCAAAGAGGGCGAATGGCATTTTCTGCATCAGAAGTCTTTTCTCCCCAAATGGGGGAAGAAGTGTCACGGCATCCCTCAAAGCGAGTGATCTCAGTGCGGTTGGCTACCCTACGCACGGATGATACTCGTTCAATCTCTTGGTCGAGAAAGAAGAATCGGAAAAAGGCTTCCGCATCCAAAATGTTTGTAAATGTACGAGTGGTGTGTCCGATAGACACCTCGTATCTTGTGGCCTGACGCTCAAGATTGTGGCGTTGGTGTGTTGTTAGTTGTTTGTATGGTTTGATAAGTGACAGTTTCATGTTGTCTCCGTAGGATGTGTCAGTCTGGTTCTATGTGCAAACACATGTGTATGGGTGCATGTGTTACGTGTGAAAAGGCTATCAAAGCAATCGAATGATTATTCCTAGATTACCTAAACAACATGAAAGCCTCGACCGATTGGGTCTTTGATACTTTCTCTCTTTTAGATAATAAGATTAATACAAACTACTATTCTGATATTC
>UEXM01002081.1_pt1 | contig 15058 bp, 20 predicted proteins | sample 1796661 | NCBI WGS metagenome assembly UEXM01 (sample SAMEA4772469, study PRJEB27181) | metagenome | reverse complement strand
TTATAGATCCTATACAAAGTAGATGTCAACCTTTTCAGATATTCCCACCACATAGAAAAGAAGTGGCTACTCATCTTAGTTCTATATTGACAGATGAGGCTGTAGAACACACACCAGAAAATGTAGCTACATTGGTTAATGGTGGGTATCCTGATATCCGAAGAATCATAAACTTTGCTCAAAGGCAAGTGGTTGATGGTAAATTAACAATAGACCAAGATAATTTACTTGCTATTGATTTAAATATCAATGTCTTTTGTTCTCAATTGGTAAATGTTCTTAAAACTCAACAAAAGAAAGATGCTTTTGTTACAGTAAGAAAGATGTTAGCTGATAATAAAATATCAGACTTTGCTGATTTGTTTAGATTGTTATATGATGAGGTAGATGATTATGGTAAAGGTCATGTAGCAGAGTGTATATTGATTATATCCAAATACCAATTGTCAGATGCACAGGTAGTTGATAAAGAAATAAATGCTATGGCTATGATAATAGAACTACTAGGAGTTATAAAATGAGTACAAAACCAATGAAACCGATAAAGGGTGGACAACCACCACAGGCTCAAGTAGACATTAACGATACAGAAATGGTAAAGTGTGATGATTGTGGAAACGCATCTTTCATTCAAGCTTTCTTTCTAAGAAGGTTATCAGCTCTGATGTCACCTACAGGACAAGAAGCTATGATTCCAGTTCAGGTATATAGTTGTGGTAACTGTGGTAAGGTTCCAGATAAACTGATGCCAACAGGAAATGAGTAAGAAAGATACCAGCGCTGGTAAAGGTGATAAACTAAGAAGGGGAATAACTCAAGATGAGTGGGAAAAGAAGTGGGAAAAAATCTTTGGTAAAAAAGAAGAGTCTGTTCGATCACGTAAATCAAGTAACAGCAGTACAGAATCCTAATTATTGGAATGATATATCAGACGAAGATAAAAAGTCTTGGTCTAATTATATGGTAAACAGATTTCTATCTATGAAGTCTGATTGGATTGATTTAGTAAATGAAGTTCAAAAGTATCCATTAGAACCAAAAGAATTATATAAAGTTTATACAAGCATCTTGCCAAAAAAGAAACAATGGTTAAGATATATTAAGGGAGATAAGAAAATGAAGTATCCAACATGGGTTTACGAAATGGTTAGTAAACATTTACAATGTAGTATGAGGGAGTCAGCTGATGCTGTAGATATGTATGATATATCTATGGGTGGACAGGCTGAATTGGCTGATATACTATTTAAGTATGGTGTCGAAAAAAAAGAAGTTAGGAAGCTCGGACTTATATAGTGTCTGTAACTGATTTCACAGTCGAAGAAATACCTAGAAAATCAGTAGTAAAATTTATAGAGAAACATCATTACTCACATAATGTAAATGGTGTTCAGTCTTTATATCACTATGGGTTATTTACAGAAGGTAACTTTGGACTACCAAAAATGATTGGAGCTATGATGTATGCTTATCCATCAATGCCAGCCACAGCAGCTAAGTATAATCCTATCAGTCCTGATAAGTGTTTAGAGCTTAGAAGATTAGTTTGTATCGATGATACGCCTAAGAATACAGAAAGTTATTTCATAGGACAGACATTCAAACTACTGAAACAAACTACGGATATGGAAGTTGTAGTATCATTTGCTGACCAACACCACGGACATACAGGTGTAATCTACAAAGCTACTAACTTTGATTACCTCGGTGAGACAACGAGAGGTAGGATACTGATGGTAGATGGTAAGGAAATGCATAGTAGGTCTTTAAATCAATTGGATAGGCCTTATGGTAGAGAACTAAATCGAAGATATAAAGCTGGTGATGAAAATATATTTTGGAAGAAGACGAATCCTAAACATATTTATGTATACTATCTAAACAAAAAAATTAAAAGACAAATAAAAAAGCTTGACTTATATACATAAAATTGTGTATATTTAGTTGTTAGTTTGGGAGACTATATGAGTAATATAAAAGAAACATCAAAATACGAATCAGTAACAGAATCAGTAATGGGTGATTATGCACCACAAAAGCCTACACCAATAGAATCTGATAGCATTGTAGCTCAGATGGAGAAGGAGTGGCCGAAGATGACTGAGGAGTTTAGGAGATTACAGAAGGAACAGTACGAATTGTTTCTGCATAAGCAGCATGACTACGGTCCTGGTAATATAAGTGTCGGAACTCAGTTACAAACTGAAGAGGAAATACATCTATCGCTTACAGGTTTGTGGTTTAGGATGAACGATAAGATACAGAGACTAAAGACTTTACTAATGAGTGGTAGGGATAATGCAGTTCAGGGCGAACCAATGGAAGATGCTTACTTAGATGTGAGTAACTATGGTATTATGGCTACTATCGTAAAGAATGGTAAGTGGGGCAAGTAGTGTATAAATACGAATGTAAAGCTGGTGTCTATAAATCAGATACCTTAGTAGGTTTGTTATGGGAAATGTTTACACATAGACTATGGCATTTAAGAAAACACGGGAAGTGGATAGATTAATGAAGAGAATAAGTTATAGTCAGTATTCAATGTGGGCTCAATGTCCATTCAGATGGAAGACTGCATATGTAGATGGTAATAGAGAGTTTACGGAAAGTATTCATACTCTCTTTGGAACATCGATGCATGAGGTAATACAAACATTCTTGACTGTGATGTATGAGGATACTGCTAAACAAGCAGAGGCTCTACCATTACCTGAAATGTTAAGAATCAGAATGAAGAAGAACTATGAAAATGCTATGACTAAGAATGGTGGAGTTGAGTTCTGTACACAAGCTGATATGGTAGAGTTTTATGAACACGGGCTATTGATATTAGACTTCATCAAAAAGAGAAGAGCTCAATACTTCAGTAAGAAAGGTTACGAACTTATCGGTATAGAAGTTCCACTTAACTATGACTTACCTAATGGTATTAAGTTCATAGGTTATTTGGATGTAGTTATAAGAGATACGGTTAGAGATGTGATTAAGATATATGATATCAAAACATCCACTATGGGTTGGAACAAATGGCAGAAGGCCGATAAACTGAAGAGTGACCAATTGTTATTGTATAAACAATTCTACTCAAAACAATTCAATCATCCGTTAGATAAGATAGAAGTTGAATATTTCATTGTGAAAAGAAAGTTATATGAGAACTTAGACTTTCCACAGAAGAGGGTACAGAAGTTCATACCAGCCAATGGTAAACCATCAATCAATCAGGTTACAAAAAGGTTGGGTGAATTTATGGAAGAATGTTTTAAACCTGATGGAGAATACAATACTGAACATACTTATAGTAAAGTGGCATCTAAGAAAAATTGCAGGTATTGTGATTTCAATCAAACAGAATTTTGTGACGCGGGAGTAAAGTAATGGTTAAAATAACTTTAAGACTAAACCTATCTGATTTTTTAAATAAATCTCATGAAGAGGAAGTGATAAATAAATTAGAAGAAATTCACAAAGACTCTATAACATACTATCTCACTCTGTGGTATGAAGAAGGTTCTATAGCTTCGGAAGATTTAAAGAGATTTTTAGTAGACTATGAATCAAGACTACATTTTAAGACAACCATAAAAGTTGGTAATGAACTTAAAAAGAATGATTTTATATGGTATGATATTATTAGTAAAAAAGATACTGATATGTCCGATAGGATTAGATTTCAATATACTTATAGTAGTGAAGAACATACATTAAAAGGTTTAGATGAGTTTCACAAATGTGCTGTATTCTGTACATCAGAGAAGCCAGCTAAAAAACAGAAGAGGAATGACTATGAGAGTAGCTATAGTAGGAAGTAGAAAGTATACAAACAAAAGGCGTATACAGGAATTTATCTTCAAGCTAAAGCAAAAGTATGGTGAAGAGTTAGAGATAGTAAGTGGTGGACAAAAAGAAGGTGCTGATGGATATGCTAAGAAGTATGCTTTAGAGTTCGATGTAAAATACTCAGAGTTTCCACCTGTCCACTATGTCTACAATCAACATTGTGTTCTTGAAAGTTACAAATACGGAAGACCTTACGCTGCATGGCATTACCACGATAGAAATAAAGAGATAGCAGAATACACAGACGTGATGGCTGCCTTTATTCCCAAAGACACCACATCCAAAGGAACAGAAAGCGCCTTAAAACAAGCGATAAAAAAAGAAAAAAAATATTGTATAATAAGTTAGTTCTTATATACTTATATACATATATACGGAGGAAATGTTATGTTGAAACTAACATCCGTAAAGTTATTAGACAATCTATATAAAAAATTCAAAATAAGCAACTTAGATGATAACTTTACATTACAAAAACTAATCAATCGTTCAATGGATTTGTATGTTCACGATGACGAATTTAGAAAACAGATAAACGAATGGGATAACCTAAAACCAAGTGGGAGTGCTTTATGAGGAAACAAATACTGAAAGCCAGTAGATTACATTTTCAAGCTCACATTGAGAAACATATTATTAATGTAGAAAATCTACTACAAAATGCGGTTGGTGTTGCAGAACATCCCGATATTATGGATACGATAGAAAAAGAAATAGAAATCATAGCTGAGTATAATGATAAGTTAGAAATGTTAGATAAGTATTTCTTCAAAGAAAAACAAAAAGAGGTTATAAATGGCTAAGAAAAAGATTTTATTACTATCAGATGATTTAAGAATGTCATCTGGTGTTGGTACAATGTCTCGTGAGTTTGTAATGGGAACATTGAGACATTACGATTGGGTTCAAATTGGTGGTGCTATAAAACATCCCGATGCGGGCAAAATAGTAGATATGAATGATGCTGTTCGTAAGGAGACTGGTATTGAAGATGCTTACCTTAAAATATATCCTGTGAGCGGATACGGTAGTCCTGATATAATCAAACAGGTTATTCAATTAGAACAAAGAGTAGATGCTATACTTCATTATACAGACCCTAGATTTTGGGGATGGTTATATCAGATGGAGCATGAGCTAAGACAAACAACTCCAATATTTTACTACAACATTTGGGATGACTTACCTTATCCAAGATGGAATGAGCCATTCTATGAGAGTTGTGATTTGATTATGAACATATCTAAACAGACAGTCAATATAGTAGATAACGTTTGTAAGATAAAACCAAGAACAGATTGGGATAATACATACGTTCCTCATGGTATAAATGAGAAAAACTTTTATCCGATAACACCATTAAATACAAAAGAATGGGGAGATTTACTACAATTCAAAAGAAATGTAACTGAAGATAAAAAGTATGAGTTTATAGTATTTTGGAACAACAGAAATATCAGAAGAAAATTGCCAGGCGATGTGATAATGGCTTACAAACAATTCTGTGATATGTTAACAAAAGAACAGGCCGATAAATGTGCTCTTATAATGCACACACAACCTCGTGATGAAAATGGTACAGATTTACCTGAAGTTGTTAAGGAACTTTGTCCTAACTATGATGTTATATTTTCACATAAAAAACTAGACGACAGAGAGTTACGTTACTTATATAATATAGCTGATATTGGTATGAATATGGCATCTAATGAAGGATTTGGATTGGGAACTTGTGAAGCTCTAATGTGTGGAACACCAATATCAGTTACTGTTACAGGTGGCTTACAAGACCAAGTGGGATTTAAATATAAAGACAAACTTCTAACTTACGAAGATTACAGTTGGATTCATTCTTTACATGATGAAAAGAAATGGAAGGATAACGAAGATTTAACTTGGGGTGACTGGTGTAAACCAGTTTGGCCATCCAATAGGAGTTTGCAGGGCTCGATACCAACACCATATATTTACGATGATAGACCTCGTTCAGAAGATTTTGCTGATGCTATTAAAGAATGGTACGATATGGGCAAAGAAAAAAGAGATGAGTGTGGTAGGTTAGGTCATGAGTTTGTTATGAGCGATGATGCCAGTATGTCAGCAACTGCTATGTCTAATCTATTCATAGAACATATGGACACAGCATTTGATAAGTGGACACCACGTAAACGATTCACAATGCACAAAGTATAGGAGTTACAATGAAACCATTAATATTAATTACAGGACCAGTTGCTACGAGGAGTGGATACGGTTCTCATAGTAGAGATTTAGTTAGAAGTCTGATAGCTATGGATAAGTTTGATGTTAAAATTAATTCACTTCGTTGGGGAAATTGTCCAATGAATGCATTGGATGATAAAAATCCGAATGATAAGATAATAGCTGACAGAATTATTACTGATAATAAACTAGAAAGACAACCCGAAGTACATATACACATTAGTGTACCAAATGAATTTAGTTCAATGGGAAAGTATAACATAGGTATTACTGCTGGTATTGAAAATACTGCTCCTAAACCAGAGTGGATTCAGGGAATGAATAGAATGAACATGAATATTGTTCCATCTAAATTTGTAAAAGAGACATTTGAAAAGGTATCTTACGAGGAAATAAACGAACAAACAAAACAAAAAACCGGTGATTTAAGGGTAACATCTCCAATAGAAGTTTTGTTTGAAGGTGCTGATGTAAATATCTATAAAAAGACAAAAGATATATCAGATAGTCTTAAAGCTGAAATGGATAACATTGAGGAAAGATTTGCATTTCTTTATACAGGACATTGGTTGCAAGGTAATTTAGGAGAAGATAGAAAAGATACGGGTATGTTGCTAAAGACATTCTTAGAAACTTTTAAGAACAAACCAAATCCACCAGCATTAGTTATGAAAACAAGTGGTGCTACCTTTTCTATTATAGATAGGAATGAAATAAAAAAGAAGATAAAAGATATTAAAGATACTGTAACCGGCAAGCTTCCTCCTGTTTATTTATTGCACGGAGATTTAACTGATGAAGAGATGAATCAGATGTATAATCACCCAAAAGTGAAAGCGCATGTTAGTTTTACGCATGGTGAGGGTTTCGGTCGTCCTTTGTTAGAGGCTAGTATATCAGAAAAAATAGTCATTGCTTCTGATTGGAGTGGACATAAAGATTTTCTTAATAAGAACAACTCAGTTCTTTTGCCAGGCTCATTAACTAAAGTTCACCCATCAGCTCTACCAAAAGAAATATTTGTTGAGGGTGCTGAGTGGTTTACTGTGAACTATCAATATGCTTCACAAATTATGATGGATGTATTTAAAAAGAATAGAGAATATACAATGAAAGCCAAAAGACAGGCTATGCATAATAGAGTTAACTTTACTATGGACAAAATGACTGCTGAATTTGGTAGGATATTAGATAATCATTTACCTAAATTTGAAGAACAACCAAAGTCGGTTAGCTTAAAGTTACCAAAGTTAAAGAAAGTATCTAGTGTCAAGCCAACTGAGATGAAGTTACCAAAACTAAAGAAGGTATAGAATGGAAGAAAAAACAAATTGCCCCTTATGTAAAGATTTACATAGTAATTGCTTTGTAGAGAAAACAGAAATTGAAGGTAATCCCTTTGAATCTTATATCTGTTTTTCTTGTGGTATGACATCTAATTCTTATCTTGCTTTCGATAGTGAAAAATTAGAAGAATATACAAAGAGTCATAGTCAATTGATGAACGACTTAAAAATATTTGATAAGGAACGAGATATTGTTTGGTTTCCATCTGTGATTAATATGGGAGAAAAGGGTATAATATATCCCGAAGGAACTGTCAGTAACTGGCATTGGTATTATGCTGGTGTAGTAGAAATACCAGAAGAGGATAGAGAAAAATACGATGGTCATGAAAAAAGATTAGATGTTGAGAACGCACAAAAGTTTGGTCAGTTTCAATTTATGGATGCTTGTCAAGCTATGGGAGTTATAAAAGATAATGGCTAAGCTACCATATAGTTGGAATAAGGTTAGTCCTGGTGATATAGTATCATTTGTTTACGAAAATAAAGATGGTAGAAAACTTCGTAGAACTATTTTAGTATTAGACCCAAAACTAAGAAACAGAGCTAAGAATCCCTCTAGCCCATATTTAGTGCATGGTATTCAATTAGAGGTATCTAATCAACCTACACTCACACAAATGAAAACCCTATTAGAACAAGCAGGTACAACTGAAATAGTAGATGAGAAGAAAAAGATATACAGAGTTCAATTGGATGGTACTGCTAAACAACTTTACAAAAAGATGAAAGTCATCATAAACAAGTATGGTATCTACAGAAGTTACAATTATGATAAGGCTAGAAAGAGCTCGGTAACATTAGAAGATTTAAGATTACCAACACAATTCCTACAAGAGTTAAAGAATGAAAATTAGTTATGGCATCACAGTTCATAATGAAGCTGAAGAACTACATAAGCTATTACAAGTACTAAGTAAGAATATAGATGAAGAAGATGAGATAGTTGTTTGTGTAGATGGTGATGATGAAAAGGTAGAGGCTGTATTGGGTGAATACCTATCTGAGAATAAAGCTATAGTTTACAAAAGAAAACTCAGTAAAGATTTCTCAGCTCAAAAGAACTCTGTAATAGAAAAGTCAAGTGGTGATTATGTATTTCATATAGATGCTGATGAGTATCCTAATGATATATTACTTCAACAATTAAAACAAATATTAGAAATAAATGATGTTGATTTGATATGGATACCAAGAGTAAATACGATCGAAGGTATGAAAGAAGAACACATACAGAGATGGGGTTGGAGAGTTACAGAGAATAGTTGGGTAAACTATCCTGATTACCAAGCTCGTGTATTTAGAAGAGATGAGTCTATAAGATGGACAAGACCACTCCACGAATACATAGCAGGTTGTAAGACATATTCACATTTACCACCACAAGAAGAATTGAGCTTGTATCATCCGAAAACTATAGAGAAGCAAGAGAAACAGAATATGTTCTATAATAAGAATTTCAGTAAAGAAATGAATGTGAGGTAGTTATGGTAGAACCAATGGTATTTTTTAGAATTGTCGATAATATGTTGTATAAAGCTGGGGATGTTGATATTTTAGGTTTTGAAGAATCAGAAGGGTTACGAATACCTGATGAATATCTTGACAATAAAATATTTGTAGTTATGAGAATGTGTTTGGGTATTGGAGATTGGGGTGTAGTGTCTGCTATGCCAAGATTACTTAAACAAAAATATCCTGATTGTAAAGTTTATGTACCTACAGCAAAATTACAAGAAAAAATATGTGGAGATATTGGAGATGAATGGAGTAGTTGGAAAAATCCATTTAAAAATGGTGTAAATGTTTTTAAGAATAATCCATATGTTGATGGTTTTGTAAACAGCGTTAAGGGAGAAATATTCCACGATCATTACAGAGTTTATAACAAAGATAATCCAAATATCCCAATGTTAGAACAGATGTTAAAGTTTTGGCAGCTTGAAGAAGATGAATACAAAGACTCTGCGCCTGAATTGTATTTTAGTGATGAAGAAAAGAAGTTAGGTGATAGTATTATAAAAGAGTACATAGGTGAAGAAGAATATGGTTGCTTACTACTATCAGATAGATATGATTATACTATGGATAGATTAATGCTAGATGTTATAAATCCTAAATTAAAACACTTCTATTGGACAGAAAGACCAATTGAACAGACATCATTTAACTTTATAGACAAAGCACTGGATATGAGACATATGTCAGTTAGGATACAACTTTACATTAGGTCTAAAGCTAAATACAATGTTGGTAATCAATGTGGAACTACACAGTTAATAACCAGATACTCTGATACATATACAGTTCAAAGACAATTCCCTATAGCTCACAACTTCGTACGTGGTGAAATATATCTAACAGATGATAAGGTAAGAAATTTACTCAAAGGTTTGCCTGATAAAACAGAATCAAAAACTACCACGAGTTTAAAATTTAAGGCTGACTTTATAGATTTCTTTGATAAGAAAGAATACAAAGATATGAAAGTATTAGAGGTTGGTTCTTCATTAGGACATAGTACAGGAATGCTAAGTTACTTATTTAAAAAAGTTATAGCTTTAGACAACTTATATGAGAGGCATGAACAATCAAAAAAGTTAAATAGTGGTAGTGATAATATTGAATATGTTGTAATGGATGTTTACAATCAACCTTGGAACTTTGAACATATGGATATCGTATTCATAGATTGTGTTCACGATTATCTTCACGTAAAAAGTGATATAGATAATTCTCTCAATAGTTTTGGTAAAGGAACAATAATTGCTTTTGATGACTATGGTTTATTTCCTGAATTGAAACAAGCTATAGATGAGTACGTTGATAGAGGACAATTTAAGGTTCTAAAGAAGATAGGTCAGTTAAAGGATACCTACTTTCCAACAACACAATTTAAAGTACTAAAAGATTATGAGGGTATAATATGTCAAAGCGTGTAATCTACACTTCAGTATTTGGTGGGTATGATAAAGTTACAAAACAGAGCTCAGATGGTTGGGATTGGAAATGCTTTAGTGAGAAAAATAGTATATCGCTGTACGATGACAATAATAGAAATGCTAAAAGGTTTAAGATACTACCACACAAATATTTACAGGACTATGATTATAGTATTTTTATAGATGGTAATATGGATGTAAGAGGAAACTTAGATGAACTTATTGATAAATATTTGAGTGATTCAAATGTTGCATTCTTTAGTCATAAAGATAATAAGTTAGATTCTAGAGATTGTGCATACGCTGAAGCTCAAACTATACTTGATTTAGGTTCTAAGAATATGAAACTCACTCCTGAAAGAGGTATGTTGAATTATAAAGATAATCCAAAAACTATAGTTAATCAATTTGACAAGTATGCTAAATTAGGTTATCCAGAAAATAATGGTTTGATAACAGGTATGGTTATATTGAGAAGGCACAATGAGAAAGATTGTATTGAAACTATGGAAGACTGGTGGAAGGAAATAAAGTATGGTAGTAAAAGAGACCAATTGAGTTTCAATTATTGTGCTTGGAAGAATGGTTTGAAGTTCAATTATATGGATGGAGATTCTAGAGACAATGAATATTTTTACAGAAGTACTAACGCTCACATAGGAAAGAAATGAAGAATATAATTTTTATACCTTACATCAAAAGAGAAAAAGATTTAACTGGTGAATCAAGCATAGGACATTCAAACAGACATCAAGGTTATGAGTACGGTATAAACTCTTGGAAGGCTTGGGCTAAGAAGAATGGTCACGAAGTATATGTTATGTCAGACTTACTTTGTCCTGAATCTGAGATGTTGATAACCTGGCAGAGATGGCAAGTTCTAAATATATTAGAACACAACGAAATAGAATACGAACAAGTATTAGTTGTCGATGCTGACTCAATAGTTCATCCTGATTGTCCGAACTTCTTTGAGATGACAGATGGTAAATTTACAAGCACATTAACTGATGGTGACTTTGAATGGATGAACAGAGCTATAAATGGTTACTCTAAAATGTTTTGGAACAAAGAGTTTTGCATACCATCTTTTGAGTTCTTCCAAACTGGCTTTGTTATTATCAATAAAGAACATAAAAAGTTCTTTGATAAGGTGTTTAATTTTTATGAGAAGAACAAACAAAAGATTATTGATTCATATGATATATTATTGACTGGTAGTGATATAACATTGATGAATTGTATGAGAAAAGAATTTGGCTTAGAACTAAATCTACTACCAAGACAATTTGGTATGATGGACATGGTTAGAAAGCAGTTATTCTATTTTCACGAGAGTTGTTATTGGGAAGATAGTTTAACTAACCTATATAACTCAGGTTGGGTATATCAATTTAATGCTATACCACCAAGTAATATGGGAAGAGACAGAACTTATTGGATGAAAAGAGTATATGAGGAGCTATATAAATGAGAGTATTATTCACTGGTTTTAATGGGTTTATCGGTAAAAACGTTACTCAAAAAATAATCAAAGAAAGAAATGAAGTAGAATCTATGTTCTTTATAGAGAAAGATTATATGAACTATGAGTTCTGGCAGACTTCGTTGGAGAGGTCTATTTTAGATTGTGATGTCATCGTGCATATTGGTGCAATAACAGACACAATGTTCAAAGATTGTAATGAAATGTTAAAGTACAACTTTGAGTTTAGTAAATTTCTTTTTGATAAAGCTTCGGTTTGTAAGAAGAAAGTTATATACTCATCATCAGCAGCTAACACAGGCACTAATGGTTCACCATCAAATATTTATGGTTGGTCTAAGTATATCACCGAACAATATGGTATGGCAAAGGTTAAAGACTTTGTTGCTTTAAGGTACTTCAATGTGTATGGGCCTGGTGAGGAACATAAAGGTAAAATGGCTTCCGTAGCATACCAAGCTCATTCAGCTGGTAACTTTATGTTATTTCCAAACAACGCAAAGAGAGATTTTGTTTACATAGAAGATGTAGTTGAAGCAACTATTTATCCTATCTTCAATGAAGTATCAAAAGGAATTTATGAAGTAGGAAGTGGAAAAGCTCGTTCGTTTGAAGATGTATTAAATCTGATGGAAATACCATACGAATATAGAGATGAAAAAGAAATACCAGATGGATACCAATTTTTTACAGAAGCTAGTAAGAGTTCTTTTATGGAAGGTTGGAAACCAAAATACAATTTAGAAGAGGGTATTAAAGCTTATAAAGAGTATTTAAATGAAAGCTTGTAGACATTTCAAAGGAGACAGACCTTGTAAGTATTACTGGATAGATAGGTCTTGGGATTGTTTTGAATGTGAACACCACAACCCATACAATGAGAGGATATTACTGATAAAGTTAGATGCTTTAGGTGATGTGGTTAGAGCAACAGCTTTGGCAGAAGGAATAAAAAATAAATATCCAAACTCCGAACTGTCTTGGATGACTACTAAAGGCGCTAAGTTCTTTGTGGAATCTAACCCATTTGTAGACAGAGTTTTAGAATACAATACAGAAAATGCAAGACGATTACAATTTGAAAAATTCGATATCATTATAAATTTAGATAAAGACCCAAAGGCTACATCGATGATGATGTCTTTTAATTCAGAAGATAAAAGAGGTTATGGTTTGAGTTCTGAGGGGCATGCTGTACCCTTAAACGATGGTTCTAAATATCATTACAATATTTGTTTAGACAACTATGGTGGGAAAACTACTAATACAAAAAGCTATCAAGAATTAATATTTGAAGTAGCTGATTTAGATTATGATATGGAGAGACCTTTTTTTGAGTTGAACCCTGAAAAATATAAAACTTTCAAAAATAAGCATCAATGGGATGGAAAAATAATATTGCTTAATACTGGCTGCGGTCCTGTATATCCGCATAAAAAATGGACTTACGATGGCTTTAATAAACTTATAAAGCTTTTATTAAAAGATTTAGATAATAAGGTAGTATTATGTGGTTTAAAATCAGAGATTGAAAGGAATAAAAAATTATATGAAGAAAATAAATCAGACAGTTTAATAAACGTAACAGATATTTATAACATAGAAGAGTTTAGTTATTTAGTTAATCTTTCAAATGTTGTTGTTACAGGAGATACAGTAGGTTTACACATAGCAATATCATTAAATAAAAAAATAGTCAGTTTCTTTGGCCCAACACCACATCAAGAAATTAATTTATTTGGATTAGGAAAAAAATTAGTTAGAGAAGAATTAGAATGCCTCAACTGTTATGACCAATTTCCTTGTCCATACGATGGTAAGTGTATGAGCTTGATATCAGCCGATGAGGTTTATGAAAGTATAAAGGAGTTATTATGAGTTTAGATATAATATTTGCAGAATTTGGAGATAGGTCTAAGGCAAATCAAAAATGGGAAAATCCAATAGGAAGATTACATCCTACATATGAGGGAATCAAAACGTATTTTCCAAATGCTAATGTAATTTGTTATAGTGATGATGAGTCAATTGGTGAAGGTTATGACATAGAGGTTAGATACGTAGATTCTGAAAAGACGCCATTTGACAAAAATTATAGAGAAGGTAGTGGTAAGTTAAAATGGGGATATCATTGTTGTGATTATTATCAAGTGCAAGGTTTGTTAGATTCTAAGGCTGATGTTGCTATATCAATGGATTCTGACCTGATGTTTGTTTCGGATGATGTAAAAACTTTAGTACCGATAATAGAAAAGTTTGGAATATGCTGTCCACAGAATGAAAGGCAGATGATGAAGGTTGATGGTATTTACACACGAGGTAATGATGGAGACTATCATATAGGAGAAGATGAAAGTGGTGGTAATATACTAACTTATGATTTGTGGTGGTTGGGTTATAAACCAACTGATGAAAGGGGTAGGATTTGGCTAAAAGAGTTTCAGAGACTAATGGAGACTAACCCAAAGCGGGGACCTTTACAATTGAGTAGAGCAGCTTGGAACACAGGAGTTTATCCATACGCAGCTCCAAAGCAATTTGGTGTTGGTAGTGGTCATATCGGCTGTGGTAATGAAATAATATTACATGTAGGTCATGAAAATGTTCAAGACCATTACTTAGAAAGGAGAATATAGTGAAGATATATTGTATACTATTCGACACAGTTCCAAGACATCCAAAAATTAAAAATATATTAGAGAAGAAAGGTATAAGTTTTTCTGATCATATAACTTGTAGTTCAACTGTTCCAACTCTTGTAACTATGTTATCAGGAAAAACACCAACTGAGATGTTTGGTGTTGGGGGAATTGGTCACTCACATACATATTCAAAATTACTTACCGAAGAAAAAGCAAAGGAGTGGGATAAAAATATTGTTTTACATATGTTACCCGAAGATTGGAATATACACATTCACTCAATGCCAGAAACTAGAGGTGACGAAATAACTAGTAAGGTGAATGTAAGTGGAAATACCTTAAAAAAGGGAGGATTTAGTAGAACTAAAACATCCATTCAAACAAATCCAAATGGATTTAGACTTCTTCCTGATGATTTATGTGGTAGAGCTCCTAATATGAACTTTCACCCTTACAATAAAAACGATGATGAAGATAGCTTCATAAACCATATGCAAAAACTTCCTAACAATGAAAACAACTTTATACTCTTAAAATATAATCATTATCATGACGCTTCAAGAGGAAAATCTGTTG
>UEXM01002080.1_pt1 | contig 15062 bp, 8 predicted proteins | sample 1796661 | NCBI WGS metagenome assembly UEXM01 (sample SAMEA4772469, study PRJEB27181) | metagenome | reverse complement strand
CACCATGACACTAGCTCTGAATACCGCACAGGCAAGGGCGAAGTCTGCAAAAGCATCACTCGGCCCTAGACTCAAGGCAGCAACCGCTGCCCACCAGGCAGACATTTCAACAGAGCTCGCAAGAGCAGTAGCGGCAGAAGGCTCCCTTGAGTCAAGCCTTGCATCTGCAATCGCTACTAGGTCACTAGCAGTAGATTCAGCACAGGCAAGTGCAGAGGCGGCAGAAGGTTCGCTTGAATCAAGCCTGACAGCAGCAATTGCTTCTCGCCAGTCAGATGTTTCAACAGAGCTTGCAAGAGCAGGTTCAGTTGAAGTAGCCCTCGCAGGCGAGCTTACAACAGCCATCGCAGCAGCATCAACTGAAGAGTCGGCATTGACTGTTTCAGTAGCTTCGGCAAATACAAGAGCTTTGACTGAAGAAGCAGCATTACTTTCTTCAATAACTTCAGCAAATGCAAGAGCACTTGCAGCAGAAGCAGTGCTTTCATCAGGCATAGATGTTGAAGAAGCAAGAATTAGTGCTATCATCGATGTCACATCAGGCGACCCAGCTAATTTTTCAGCAACAGTTGCATTAATCAGCACCGAAGACGCAGCATATGATGCCAGCGCAGCATCTTCAATCGAGACAGTAGATACCAGCAAGTCTAACGCAATCTCATCAAGAGTGAGTGAGTTCGCTTCGGTACAGACTGGTTTGGATTCAGAGGCTTCAACAGAAGCCTCGAAAGAAGTAACAATGAACTCGCTTATGACTGCTCAGTCTTCAAGAGAGGTTTCAGGCGAAACATCGCTGAACACATTGTTGGCGACACAGGAAGCTTCGGCTTCAACTGAGGAAGCAGCATTGCTTTCTTCAATAACTTCAGCAAATGTAAGAGCAGTAGCAGCAGAAGCGGTTCTCTCTTCAAACGTAGATTCACAAGAAGCTTCAGCTTCAACTGAAGAAGCATCATTACTCGCTTCACTGACTTCTGCAAGTGCAAGAGCATCAGTAGTAGAGAGTAATCAAACAGTAAGCGTCTCAGACGAAGCTACAAGAGCAGGCATTGCCGAGGTTTCCCTCACAGCATTGCTTTCTGTAGAAGCTGCAAGAGCAGACGGCGTTGAGGTGGCTCTCACAGCATCAATCTCAAATGAGTTATCAACAATGAACTCAACAGTTGCTTCAATGCAGGCGGTAAGGTCAACTGCTGACGCAACGCTTCAGGCTTCAATTGACTCTGAACAGTCATCAATGCTTTCAGGTAATGTAGCTCTTTCAGCCGCAGCATCATCTTTGGAGCTTGTTGGTTCAACCGAAAGGTCAACCCTTGCAGCAAACATTGTTGCAGAAGCTCAGAGCAGAGAAGACGAGGACGATGATATCGCAGCAGACATTCTTACTGCACGTTCATCACTCAACGTGAGAGATGCTGCGATTGCCGCAAGCATCGCTTCAGTAGAGACAAGAGCAGACGAGGTTCTATTGAATGCAGGTGCAACTGCTGACTTTTCAAGTGTAGTCTCACTCATCACATCTCTAGATGGTGATTTCGATGATGCTTTAGACAGTCTCATGGTTGTAAAGCAGGATGAAGTCTTATCTCTCACAGCAAGTTCATCTACAGAGTTAGCGACTATTTCAGCAGGAATTGTAACTGAAGCTTCAGTGATGAACGCAGCAGTTTCAACATCTTTGGCTTCTATTGGTTCAGATATCGCAACTCATGCTACAGCTATTGACACAAAAGAGCAGCACGAAGGTGAAGGTCGTCACATGAGGGTTACTTTCTCAGGCGAGACTTCATTCACTGTCGCCGCCTCTGATTTGCCAACAAACTTCGAGCCAGGCAACGGCATGGTTCAGGTTTTCCAGGACATGGGAAGCAATAAATTCCGTCACTTGGTTGCACCAGCATCTTATGACGCATCAACAGGTGCAATGTCATTCGACCTTGGTTCAACGGCTAAGTCTGGTTTCGTAGTGTTCTACTCCTTCGCAGGAGATGAAGGGGAAGATGTGACAGAAGTTTCATCATTACAGCAATTTCAACTTGCAGTTAGCAATTCAAGCTACACTTCAGATAAGCCAGACGAGATTTCTGAATCACTTGGTTCAGCAACCTTCAAGAGCACTCTTTACATTGCTGACTTGGACAATGCCGTGCTTGACAGTTCTGGGTATAGCCCACAGTGGACTATCAACAAGCCTACTACGATGACTTATAATAGCGAGACAAGCAGTTACGACCCGTTCATTAACTTCGGAACTCACACGAGTTCTGGAACGACTGGTGCTTATATCAGATGGTATTCACAACAGTCTACTGATGGGGGTTCAACTTGGTCTTCAACTGACTACAACGACGTCGCTTTGACTCTTTACGAGTATAGCATCGGCGGCGGCGATTCGGAAACATTCCCAGGCACCAATTCCCCTGCACAAACTGCGGGACTCAATGACGTCTTCAAGGTATGGGCAGAGGGTTATAACACTTCAGGTGTAAAGGTATTTGAGGTAGGCAGCGAGTCTTCACCTTATTATACCACAGCACATGATTATGACTTCACCCAGCAGGGTGGTTCATATTACGGTGACCTCGGCGGCGGAAACTACGGTTCTGCTTATTGGGATTCTACAAACGAGTCTACCCAAATCAAGGCTGAGATTGGAGACACAAAGAGTGTTTCACTTGCTAACCCAAGCCAGTTGAGCGCAGGCGACAACTTCACTGACTATCTCGTAAGCATGAATGCTAATTATAGTTCATCCGCTTACGGATGGAATTCAGGAGCAACTGACTGGGTACTCTCAGGTACAGATGCCGCCGAATTCGACATCAAGCCTTATGACTCTGGAGACCAATCGTCTCTCGATAATTCATCTTCTTGCCAAGTTAAATTCAAGGAGAATGGAAGTAGTTATAATAGAGTGGTTCCGTCAAACGGCACTTACTCTATTACACTTACTGCTTCATCAGAAGACAGCAGTGGCAACGCTCAGAGCGACACTGTTTGGAACATCACGATAGTAGTATCGTAAAAAGATTAGCATTTAGCTAAATCACATTTTAGGGGTGGTGCCTTCGGGCACCCCCCGCTTTTTATAAAGTGCTTTTTAAGCACTGTGTTTTTTACATTTATAGGAGGATAAAAACACATGAGTAGAATTAATATTTTAAAGGCATCCGTAAAGGATTTCGCACTTGAATCATTTTTAGGTTCAGAAGACCTTCCATCAGGAACGCAGGTCGACGGTCGTATCGTAAAGAAAATCGACTCAAACGGCAACGTTAAGTTATATATCTATAACCTCGCTACCACTTCTTGGATTGAGTTTGGTAACTTTGATGACCTTTCATCATTGGAGACTCGTCTTTCACAAGAAGAGGCATCAGAGGATACATCAACAGCATCACTACAAGTAGTAGACGCTGGGCTTGCATCTGACATTTCTTCAGAAATCGTTGCTAGAACAGCAGACGTTTCAGCAGAAGAATCAAGAGCCCTTGCAGCAGAGGCAGTCATCTCAGGCAACCTTGCTACAGAAATCGCAGCAAGCTCTTCAGCAGTTCTTGCAGAAAAGGTAAGAGCAGAGGCATCAGAAGGTGTTATTGCAGGCAATCTTTCTTCAGAAATCGTTGCTAGAACAGCAGACGTTTCAGCAGAAGAATCAAGAGCCCTTGCAGCAGAAGGCGTCATTGCTGGCAATCTTACATCAGAAATTTCTGATAGAGAAGCAGCTATTTCAACAGAGCTTTCAAGAGCAGAAGCAGCAGAAGGCGTTATCTCAGGTAACATCGATTCAGAAGAATCAAGAGCCCTTGCAGCAGAAGCAGTTCTCACATCTTCAATTTCATCAGAAGTTGCAAGAGCAGGTTCAGTCGAGGTTTCCCTCGGTGATGATATCACAGCAGAAGCTACAAGAGCAGGTTCAGTTGAAGTTGAACTTTCTGGCGAGCTTGCAACTGAAAAGGGTCGTGTAGATGCTATTCTTGCAGGTTCATCCGCTGATAAGGACACTTTTGCCGAAATCGTTGCACTCATCAACTCAGTTGATACTGAAAACGATACTGCTTTGGGTACGGCTGTTAGCTCATTCAACACAGCAATCTCTTCGGAAGCCTCTGCAAAAGACTCTGCAATCGTAGTCGCTGCGAGCGCACTCGCCGCAGAAGCCTCTTCAAGATTAGCAGCAGACACTTCACTCGAATCACGCCTCTCATCAGAGGAAGTAGCTAGAGCAGCAGGTGATGCAACTCTATCAACTTCAATTGCAGCAGAAGCTACAAGAGCAGGCTCAGTCGAGGTTTCTCTCGGTGATGATATCACAGCAGAAGCTTCAAGAGCATTGGCTAAAGAAGTTGCAGTTTCAGCAGAGCTTTCTACTGAATCTTCAAGAGCAGTCGCAGCAGAAGCAGTTCTCACGTCTTCAATCGCATCAGAAGCTTCAAGAGCAACAGCAGCAGAGGGTGTTATTTCAACTAACCTCGCAGCAGAAGCTTCAAGAGCGGCATCAGCCGAGCTTGTTATTGAAGATAGTGTTGATTCAGAAGAATCAAGAGCAACAGCAGCAGAATCAGTTCTTACAGCATCTCTTAACTCAGAGATAGCTGCTAGACAAGCTGCCGTTTCATCAGAGCTTGTTGCTAGAGCAGCAGGTGACGCAACTTTGTCAACCAATCTTGCATCAGAGGCTTCAAGCCGCTCAACCGCTGACTCTTCACTTTCATCAAGAATTGGTGTTGAAGAAACAGCAGCACGAGCAGAGGAAGGTGTTATTTCAACAGCCCTCGTTGCAGAGGCATCTTCAAGAACAGCAGGCGACTTGTCATTGACAACGAGCCTTGCATCTCACGAGGTTGTTTTATCAGCCGCTGATACTTCACTTGAGTCAGACATCTCAACAGAGAAGGCTCGTTTGGATGCTATTCTTTTGGCTTCATCATCAGACAAGGATTCATTTGCTGAAATCGTTACACACATCAACGCAGTTGATACTGTAAACGACGCAGCCCTCGCAGCGAACTTCTCAACCTTGACTGCTTCAATCTCATCAGAGACTGTAAGAGCAGGTGCAGCAGAAGCTTCAGTCGCAGCAAATCTTTCAACAGAGCTTGTTGCAAGAGCATCATCAGTTACCTCACTTGAGGCTAATCTTTCAGGTCAGCTTGCTACTCAGTCAACAGAGCTTTTGTCTCTTGAGACAAGAGAGAACAACCGACACAACAAGATTGCATTCTCAGACGTTGCATCACTTGAGGTTGACGGTTCTTCATTCCCAACTGGTTTCGACCCATCAACAGGTGGTTTCATCCAGTTATTCGAAAATGACGGTAGCAACCTTGTGTCATTCATTGCTCCAATGGAAATTGACTCATCAACTGGTAACGTTACATTCACTTTCGAGGGTAATAAGTCAGGCATCGCTGTGTTCTACACATTCGCTGACGACGAAGGTACAGTAACTGTATAATTTGCTTTTTAGCAGATAAAACATAAAAACTTATTAGTTTTAGGGGGGTCTTCGGACCCCCTTTTTTTTATTTGTTACAAAATTGTCGTTTCACGCTCTACAAGACTATTTATTAGAGAAAAACACCGACTTTTTCATTTATTGAACACGAAAGTGAGGAGACTAATAAATGTCCAATTTACTAGAACAAGCCCTTGTAGATGCTAAAGCCCTTAAAGAGGCTGCCGTCAAGAGCGCAGAAAACGAATTATTAGAGAAGTATGCTGACGAGATGCGTTCAGCAGTCTCACGTCTTTTAGAGCAAGAAGAAGAAGCTTTAACAGAAGAGATGGCTATGGGTTCTGGAATGGGACCAGAAATGGCTGCACCTTCTTACCTTTCAGGTGAGCGACTTTGCCCTTGTCCAGAAGACGACGAGCCACAAGAAATTGACTTCGCCCAACTTCGTGCAGAGATTGAAGCAGAGGAAGAAGAAGCAGGAATGGATTTGGGAATGCCCGAAGAAGAGCCTGTTATGGACCTCGAAGGTGAAGAGGAAGAGTTAGAGCTTGAAGAAGAAGTCGAACTCAACCTCGGTGAAGAGTTGGAAACCATCGAAGACGATGAAGAAATTAATCTAGAAGCCCTTGAGATTGACTATAAGCCAGAGCGAAAAAACATTATTTCTATTCCTATGGAAGAGGAAGAAGAGGTCGAAGAAGTTGCACTTCAACTTGAAGAAGATGAAGTTGAGCAAGTTCAGACCCCAGTCCTTACCGAAGAAGAAGAAATGATTCAAACTTTAACAACTCGTAATAAAGAGTTGGAAGAGGAAAACGCACAGCTTCAGGGTCAAACACAGGGCTTTGGTGCTCAACAGCAGAGATATCGTTCTGCTATTGACAAAATCACACAGCGACTTGCGGAAGTTAATCTTTCCAATGCTAAGTTGTTGTACACGAATCGCATTCTAAACAATGCCTCTTTGAATGAGCGACAGAAAAACGAAATTGTCGAGTCCATTACGGGTGCTGGTTCGGTTAATGAAGCGAAAACAATTTTCGAGACACTTCAAAACACAATGTTGAGTAGCGAGACTTCTAAGAAGTCAGCACCAAATACATTGAGTGAAGCAGTTAAAAGAAATGTTTCGCCATTTGCGTCTAGAGGAGCTAATGCTACTCCAAGACAAACCGATACATTCTCAAAAAGAATGCAGCGATTAGCTGGAATTAACAACAGCTAATTAAAAGACAAAATAAATCAATTCTAGGAGGAATATAAACAAAATGTCTATTTTAACAAATCTTACAGAAGGAATCGTAAATCGTGACCTCTCTAAGGAAGGTGAGGCTATTCTCAACAAATGGGAAAAGACTGGTCTTCTTGAGGGTCTTGACGGCGATTTCAACAGAAATCAAATGGCGGTTCTATTAGAGAACCAAGCGAAGGAATTACTTCGTGAGCAAAACACAATGGCTGGTGGCGACGTAGAAGGCTTCGCAGCAGTTGCATTCCCAATCGTTCGTCGTGTATTCGGCGGTCTTTTGGCTCAAAAGCTTGTCTCAGTTCAGCCAATGAGCTTGCCAAGTGGTCTTATCTTTTTCATGGACTTTATCAAGTCACCAAATACAAACGACGCCGACCGTGATGGTCAACTCGCAACTAAGGGCTCCGTTTACGGTGGTCAGAAGGTTGGTAAAGAGATTCTTGACGGCGTTGAGCTTTCACCAGAAGCTCGTACCGCAACTATGCAGACTCCTCAGTTCTATGACCTTGTTCATGGTCACTCAGTTGCTCGTGGTACTGATGCCACAGATGCAGATACATATGCAGGCGCTTTCGCCTTGGACGCAACTCTTTCAGACGAAAACGCTGAGAAGATCCAGTTCGACGCTGACTTGATTGCCCAAGGTGGTCAGATCACTATCGGTACTCACACTGTTAACGCAGGCGGCGAAATGGACAGAATTTCTCTTCCAGACGCTCGTCACCTTGTTGTACTCGACGCAGACCTCACTGGTCTCAACCGAATTGTAAGAAGACTTACAAAGGTAGTGCAGAATGCTGATCTAAGCTTCACAGTTACTTTGGTATTCCACAACGCAGAAGCAGTAGCCCAGGCAGTTACTCCAATCAACTTGGAGTTCGCTATTGCTGACAACCTTAAGAATGGTGGTGCCAAGGGCGCTATCGTTGGTGACACAGCTTGGGAGCTTGAAGCTCAAGCGAATTTGCCAGAAATCGCAATCAAGGTTGACTCAACAGCTATCACTGCTGTAACTCGTAAATTGAAGGCTTCATGGTCTCCAGAGCTTGCTCAGGACTTAAACGCTTATCACAACTTGGACGCAGAGGTTGAGTTGACTGGAATTCTTTCAGAGCAGATTGCTTTGGAAATTGACCAGGAAATCCTTTCAGACCTTGTTTCAGGCGCTAAGGCTGGCAAGTTGTTCTGGTCACGCCGTCCAGGTCTTTTCGTTAACCGATTGACTGGTAAGGACGTTACTTCATTGGCTTCACCACCTGACTTCACAGGCTCAGTAAGCGAATGGTACGAGACTCTCGTTGAGACTATCAACGACGTTTCAGCCGACATCCACAGAAAGACTCTTCGTGGTGGTGCTAACTTCTTGGTTTGTGGACCAGAGGTTGCCAACATCCTTGAGTTCACTGCTGGTTTCAGAGCTTCAGTCACTCACGACGACGCTACTGGTTCAGTTGGTGCTGTTCAAATCGGTTCAATCAACAAGAAATGGGATCTCCACGTAGACCCTTATTTCCCACGTAACGTGGTTCTTGTTGGTCGTAAGGGTAGCTCATTCCTTGAGAGTGGCTATGTTTACGCTCCATACGTACCATTGCAGGTTACTCCTACAATCTTCTCCGCTGATGACTTCACTCCTCGTAAGGCAGTGATGACTCGTTACGGCAAGAAGATGGTAAGACCTGACATGTATGGTCTTGTTATCTGTCGTGACCTTGAGGGTTAATCGACAATAGCACTTAGAGTCTAACTCTAACAAATGAGCCCCTTCCTTTTTGGTTGGGGCTTTTTTTGTATTTGCCAAACTACTTACTAAAGAAAATGCGGAGGAAGTCCTAAATGGCAAAACCCACACTAACACCAGCACAGACAACAAGTGTCATTGTTCTACCAGAAAGCAACGATGTTCCTGCTTTCAGCGACATCGCAGGTTCCGACTATGTAAAACTTGTAAGCTCGTTTCCTTTTGGAATCTACGCAGACCCTGCTAACTGGTTCGATTCAGACGGCGGAACTGCCACATCACAGTTACAGGTCGATGCCTTCTTATCAGGCTCGGCAGATCAAGTTGCTTATACTTACAGAAAACTAGGCGGCGATGTCCTTGATATTGAGCTTACCAAGGAACAGGTATTCGCAGCTTATGAAGAAGCGGTATTAGAATATTCTTATATTATGAACATTCACCAGGCAAAGAACACTCTTTCCAACTCACTTGGAAACACAACAGGTTCTTTTGACGAAGACGGAATGATTACAGAAACAGTTGCTGAAAATGCAGTTGTAAATAAGAAGTCTCATGTCTCTCTCTTATACCCTAGATTTGACTTCGCTTATGCGAGAAGAGTTTCATCTGGTATTTCAGAGGAAGTTGGAGTAGGAGGCAACACGACGGTCTACTCTGCCTCTATCGACCTAACAGCGGACGTCCAAGACTATGACCTTCAAAATAAGATAGTAACTAATATGTCGGCAGAGTTGAAGACTGAATTGGGTCTCACAGGTGTTTCCGACGCAAACAAACTTCTTATCAAAAAGGTTTACTATAAAACCCCCAAGGCTATGTGGCAGTATTATGGCTACTACAATGGCGTAAATGTTTTAGGAAACTTATCAACCTATGGTCAGTACGCTGACGACTCAACCTACGAAGTTGTTCCTATCTGGCAAAACAAAATGCAAGCAAAGGCTTACGAAGAGTCTCTCTACGTTAGAAGTTCTCACCATTCATACGAGCTTAGAAACAACAAACTAAGAATCTTCCCAGTACCAACAGGCTCTTCACCAGGAAAGATTTGGGTAGAGTTCGTTTATCCAACTGATACTTGGGCAGAAGAAACCAACGCAGGGTCAACTGGACAGACAGGCGTGAATAATATGAACACCATGCCTTTACAGAACATTCCTTATAAAAATATTAACTCTATTGGTAAGCAGTGGATTAGAAGGTTTGCACTTTCCTTGTCAAAAGAGATGCTAGGGCTTATTCGTTCAAAGTTCTCGTCTATTCCAATTCCAGGTAATGACATCTCAATGAACGGCGATGCTCTTGTCTCAGCAGGCAAGGAAGAACAGACAGCCCTTCGTGACGAACTAAAGACAACTTTGGACGAACTAACTTATAGCAAGTTGTTAGAGTCGGATGCAGAAACAGTCGAGAACTCAAACAGAGTAATGGTTAAGATTCCAACAGCCATTTTCACAGGATAAGGGAGGCTTATAAATGTCAGACGAATGGTCACAACCAGATGCTCCACCTCCACCAATGTTTGCTGGAAAGAAAGAGAGAGATCTTGTAAAGCAAGTAAACGATGAACTAATTGAAAGAGTCATAGGTCAGACTATCGCCTATTATGCGATAGACATGAAGACCTCCAACTTTCATTCACTCTATGGCGAAGCAATAGAAAAGACCTATCTTCCACCAATAAGAGTTCATGCCCTTGTAGAAAAAGCAGAGACTGATAGAACTTATACAAACTATGGGGTTGACAAGATAAGCAATATCGTGGTACACTTTCATAAGCGAAGACTAACTGAAGACCAAGACTTGTTCGTCAGAGAAGGAGACTTCGTTCTTTACGATAACGAGTATTACGAGATTTCAGATATATCCCAACCAAGATATCTCTTCGGTCAAGAAGGACACAAGTTTGAGATAACAGCAACTTGCAGAAAGGCAAGAGAGGGTTCATTCGATGGCAGATAAAGACTTAAAAGAAATCGACATCGCACCAAGCTCTCTGGAGGATGTAGATCAGGCGACCTATAATTGGCTAAACAAAGAATTAGATGTAAAGACGACAACCAACAAAGGCTTCCAGAAAGTCCCAGTTCAATGGGTTGCTGGAGAGAAGTCATTTCAGATGAAAAACAACCCGACTCTCCGAGACTCTTCTGGAGCATTGATAATGCCAATGATAACCCTAGAGAGGTCAGCAGTGGTGAAAGATCCAGCTAGGAAAGGTACAGCTTACGCAAACCTCCCGAATCGCAATGACAACAAGGGCGGAGCCATTACTATTGCGAGAGCCATAAAACAAGACAAGACAGGCAACTTTGCAAACGCAAAATCCAAACAAAGAACAGGCAAACTAAACTTTAGAACAAGAAAGCAGGAAAAGGTTGTATACGAGACAGTCACTATTCCGATGCCTGTCTATGTTGAAGTGACTTATAAAATAAGTATTAGGGCAGAATATCAGCAGCAAATGAATGATATGATTCACCCGTTTATAACAGTTCCAGGTGGCTCAAGTTATCTGACCATTCAGCACAATGGGCATTCGTATGAGGCTTTCGTCCAAGGTGATTTTTCTTTGGAAAACTCTGTGTCTGATATGCAAGGAGAGAGAAGTTATGAGACGAGTGTGGAACTGAAGGTCGTTGCTGCCCTCATCGGCAATGGACCGAACCAGGAGACTCCTAAGTATATCCGAAGAGAGAACGCAGTCGAGGTCAAGATTGCAAGAGAAAGAACTATTCTAAATCCTGACTTCTCTCCCGAAAGATCTTCATAGACCCTTCAAATAAAAACACTTCCAAAAAATGAGTTTGGGGCTTCTAATGACTATTTATTAGAGAAAACCATCGTCTAAAGCGATGAAACATAAGTATTTCCATTTTATTCAAGGAGAATTAAAAAATGTCCGTAAAGAGTTTTAAGTTTGTATCACCTGGCGTTTTCGTTAACGAGATTGACAATTCGCAGTTGCCAAGTCAGCCAGAAGATATGGGACCAGTCATCATTGGTCGTGCAGAAAGAGGACCAGGAATGGTTCCAGTAAAAATCAATTCATTCTCAGAGTTCGTTGAAACTTTCGGTGAGCCTATCGCAGGTGCTCAAGCTTCAGACGCTTGGAGACAAGGCAATCGTCTTGGACCAACCTATGGTGCCTTTGCCGCTCAAGCTTACTTGAAGAACGGTTCTCCTATCACATTTGTCCGCCTTTTAGGTGAGGCTCACCCAAACGCAGGCGCAACAGCAGCCCTCGGCGCAGCAGGCTGGAGCATGGATGGAGCTTGGGCAATCAAGGTTGACGACGACGGTGACGCAGCCACTGGAGGAAGCACAGCAGCAGTTATTTATACTAACTCAACCACAACCCCTACAGCGGTAATGTCTGGCGATGATATTAAGATCACTATCACCCCTGAGACAGCAGCAGTTCCAGCTACAGCCGCTTCAGGTAGCTTTACAATCAAAGACACTTTTGCAATGGCTAACGCTGACGACGATCTTGGCAGCCCTGTGGTGATTACTATTGACAAGGGAATTGGTACTGGCACAGACGCAACAATCGAATTCGACGACGCCGTAGCCGCCGCCGCCACAGCCCTCGTTGGGAGCAAACTCACAATTGGCACTTCAGGTATTGAAGATAATGACGACGCTGGTCTTGGAGCACTTATTGCTGAGAGCATTAATACTCACCTTGCAGACGTTACAGCATCCTACAACGCATCCGAAAAGAGAGTATCTATTGTGAAGGACACAGCAGAACTTACTGAAAGCTTTATAACACTTGCAGGAGCTAACATTGCTCAGTTCTTCGTAATCGGTCCATTAGTTGAAGGTACCGCCGCAGACGCAGCCGCAGACGGAACAGCAGAATCCTTCATCGTAAATTTTGATAGAAACTCTAAGAAGTATATCAGGAACGTATTAAACACGAACCCCACGCTTGTTAACTCTGCGATAACGGATTCACCAATCTCTTATTTCCTTGGAGCAACTTTTGACCAGTTCGTTGACGAATCAGTGGCAGCAAAAATTAACTCTGTCGCCGTCGCAGACCTCGGCTCAGATTATAAAAGTAATCTAGTCGGTGCTACACCAGCAGCTTCACCTTGGGTTTTATCCCAATATTCAGGAAATCCTGCGAGTTTGGCAAGCGATCTTACTTCAGTAAGCCTTACAAAGCTTTTCAAAATTCACAGCCTTTACTCAGGTGAGTGGGAGCAGAAGAACTTTAAGATTTCAATTGTTGACGTCAAGGGACCATCAAACGACTTCGTTAAGTACGGAACTTTCTCAGTTCTCGTAAGAGACGCAAAAGACAGTGATGCCTCTCCAGTTGTTTACGAGCGATTCTCAAACGTTAACCTTGACCCAACTTCTCCAAGATTTATCGGTTCAGCAATCGGTGATATGAAGATGGAGTGGAGAGAGAGCGAAAAGCGTTATGTTCACACAGGCGAGCACCCAAATCAATCTCGCTTTGTGAGAGTTGAGTTAGCCTCAGACGTCGCCTCGGGCGCAGCAAATGCAGAGTTGTTGCCCTTCGGCTTCGACGTCCCTTCTCACACCGCTATTGGTACGGTCAAGCCTTCCTTTTCACTAAGAGGTAACACTAAGAACGATCCAAAGCTTTCTTCACCAAAGGACGCTTGTTTCGGTATCACTACAGACCGACCTAGTGCTATCGGAAGATTCGACGAGTCTTATCAGGACATTGTAAGACCTCTTTACGGAACAGAAGACATGTTCACCGCTTCTTCCGTACTCTTCTCACTTGACCTTATCAAGAAAGACGGTGTTAACGCAGAATACGCAGCAGGTTCATTGAACGCAAGAACTTCAATCAACTCGGCTTCAGGTGCAACTTATGAGTCGGTACTCTTAGAAGGGTTTGACAAATTCACAATGCCTCTTTGCGGCGGACGAGATGGTCTGGATATCACTCAGATTGAGCCTTTTTGTGACGACGTTATGTCAGGTGCATCGGCAACTACCAGCTACGCCTATAACTCGATTGCAAAGGCAATTGATATTGTTGCTGACCCAGAAGTTGTTGAGTGCAACTTAATGGCTATCCCAGGTGTTGCAACACCAGGTCTCACAGGCAAATTAATTTCAGTTTGTGAGAACCGTGGAGATGCCCTTGCTATTATCGATATTGAAAACGATTATAAGCCTCGTGGCTGGGACACCAGTTCGGAGTCCGCTCGACTTCCTAGCGTCTCGCAGGCAGTCTCTTCACTCAAATCAAGAGGCTTAAGTTCAAGTTATGGCTGTGCTTTCTTCCCTTGGGTACAAGTGAGCGACGACATTAACAACAGAAGCATTTGGATGCCGCCTTCAGTAGTGGCACTCGGAACAATGGCTTCATCAGCAGCAAAATCAGAATTATGGTTTGCTCCTGCTGGTTTCACTCGTGGCGGTCTTTCAGGCGGCGCAGGTGGACTTCCTGTTTCACAGGTTAGGTTACGCCTTAACTCTAAGGACAGAGATGCTCTTTACGAGGCTAATATCAACCCAATCGCACAATTCCCAGCAGAGGGTATCGTGGTGTTCGGACAGAAGACTTTACAGGTTACGCCATCAGCACTTGACAGAATTAACGTTCGTCGCTTGATGATTTTCGTAAAGAAAGAGATTTCAAGAATGGCAGCAACAACACTGTTCGACCAGAATGTCCAGTCTACTTGGAATAGATTCTTGGGCAAGGCAAATCCATTTCTCGCTTCAGTTAAGTCTAGATTCGGTCTAACTGAATACAAGATTATTCTTGACGAGACAACAACCACAGCGGAACTGATTGACAGAAATATCATGTACGCCAAGGTTTTCTTGAAGCCAGCAAGAGCTATTGAGTTCATTGCAATTGATTTTACAATTACAAACTCAGGCGCTTCCTTCGAGGACTAAGAAAAGAAGAAAAACTAGGCTGGGATAAAAAAGTTCCAGCCTAGTTATAACTAATAATATAGATAATTTTAAGGAGATTACTAACATGGCATTTTGGTCAGACGGCACAGGCACAGAGCCTAAGAGAGCTTACAGATGGATTCTAGATGTAAACGGCATCCAAACTTATACAATTAAAAAGGTTTCAAAGCCTTCGTTTACTATTTCAGAGTCTAATCACCAGTTTTTGAATCATACATACTATTACCCAGGTAGAGTAGAGTGGAGCACTATTTCATTCACTCTTATCGATCCGATTAATCCAGACGCATCATCCGCTCTTCTAGAGAAGATCATGGAATCAGGGTACCAGCCAGCACTTAAAGATACCGATAGAAACACATTGAGCAAGGCTGGATCGCTTGACGCTCTAGGCGAGCCAAAGATTATACAGATCGACGAAGACGGCGACCCTGTTGAGACTTGGACCCTGCACAACGCTTGGATCAAGGACGTCAAGTTTGGCGAGTTGGATTACTCATCTGACGATATGGTTGAGATTCAAGTAGAAGTAAGATACGATTACGCAACTTGTGTGACAGTAAACGGCGCAACTGACTTCTTACCAGCGAGTTAAAATAGTCCTTTACATTCTAAAATATATATTATATAATAAACCTACCACAATAACAGAAAGAAGGTGTTATGAAAAATAACGAAAATAGGCA
>UEXM01002079.1_pt1 | contig 15066 bp, 19 predicted proteins | sample 1796661 | NCBI WGS metagenome assembly UEXM01 (sample SAMEA4772469, study PRJEB27181) | metagenome | reverse complement strand
CATCTATAGACACCCGCATGCCTGCACGCATGACGACCGCTTGCGCTATAGAAGCGGTCTATAGATTCCTCAATCAGCGAGCATTAGCGCGACAGCGCTAATCCGAGCGTCTATAGAAGCCGACGATGACCCATGCACGCGAGAGGGTTGCTATAGACCGACGCACGCAAGCCCGACCCTGACAGGGCCGCAGTGCAGCGTTCTATAGACCCCCTATAGACCGTGCCACTGCTAATTTAGCGCCACCCTTAGCCGGAGGGATGGGAATTTAACGTCGAATTTAGCGCTTCTTTACCACGCGCAGCGCTCCAACAAAAAAATTTTGAAAGCAAAAAAATTTAGCGCCGCTAAATTCCTTCGACAACTATATTTGACAAGGCTTCTTCCTCGCGGCATGGCGCAACCGTTCCGTCGGCCTTTTGAATCAGCATGGTCGCTTCTAAAAGCACAGGCTATGCACGGTGAAAACCCGTTCAAAGACGTTCGTGAACAAGCATTGATGGATGTATTAGACGAACAACATACAGACGGTGGATGGAAGGGAAGTGGAAAACAAAGACCCGGTATGGCTACACTTGCTGGTGGTGCGCCCCCTCTTACATCAGATAATTCAGAACCTGAAGACCTTCTCTATCAGAACATGACGCAAGAAGAAGCAGATGAGTTTAATCGGCAACAAGCGGCTCAAAACCCTCTACCAACTCAACCATTTGCTACACCCGAATTATTGGCGCGACAAAGAAATTTAAGCCGCCAAAATGAATTGGGATTGGAGCCTGAAGGACCAACTGAACCCGAAGATGATTATCCGTTTCCTAAGATGAAAACACCGAGTGGTGAAATGAAAGATTACAGGCAACCCAGTCGAGCGCCAATGAATATACCTTGAAGGTTCTTTAGACCCGCTCAGACTTTACTTTAACAAACGTAGGTTTACCTGAAGATACCTACCACTTTAAATTCTACACCACTCTATCCGGGCTTGTGCGTGATTTTAACGTCTACGAAGTGGGACCCCGCGATGGTCTACAAAACGCCTCGTTTAGCGCAAGCACTGAAGAAAAAATTCAACTGATTCGCAGTTTAGCGAATGCCGGTTTAACAGACATGGAAGTTGGGTCATTTGTTCACCCAAAATTAGTGCCCTCAATGGCTAATTCAGCGGCTGTTTTTGAAGAGGTAGCAGACTACGGCGATTTTTCAGTGCTGATTCCAAATGAGAAAGGATTAGACCGCGCACTTTCCGTCGGTGTAGAAAATTTTAACATATTTTTTTCACCATCCGAGGCTTTCAATATGAGAAATCTCGGTCGAACAAAAACAGAAGCGATGACAGAATATCTACGAATGCTCGATAGAATTCCTGACAGCAAAGTTCGTGTTTACCTTTCCGTAATCTTTGGTTGTCCCTTTGAAGGAAAAATACCTGATGAAAAAATTTACGAATCAATACTGGAAGCCTCGCTTCTTGGAGATACGGTTGTCCTTTGTGATACAATTGGACAAGCGACAAAAAATGACATACAAAAAATATGTGAATATGCTGAAGACTTCAAAGCAGATTTTGCTTTGCATCTTCATCATAAACCTGATGATGAAAAAAGAGCGATGGCTCTTATCGAAGAAGCGATAGCCGGTGGCATTACGGAAATTGATGCTAGTATTGGTGGTATGGGTGGTTGTCCATTCATACCCGGTTCAAGTGGTAATGTCGCTACTGAAAAATTGCTGAACATACCCGGCTACGATTGTGGTATTGATTCTGATTCCTTGCTTCCCGCACTTGAGTGGGTAAACAAACGGAAACAGAAAGTGATACTATGATGATAGCATTAGCAGCAATATTAGGCTTGATAGGAATTTTTTGCGTAAACACTTGGATAGCAATCCAATGTATTGGCGAAATCGAATTAAATTTTTCAGTGGAAGATTTTGTAGAAGATATGTATGAAGGTCACCGCTATGGGCGGAATGACTGATGCTTAAATTTTTAATGCGAATAATGGGTAACGTGTATTGTTACCTTGAAAAATTTGTCAAATATCCAAATGACCATACCATTCTTGGTATTCCTATTGATGAAGACCTACAAGGTATGAGTCGAAGAGAACTTTGTGAGTTTATTGAAAAAAATACACCGTCCCGTAGGTCTGATGCCCAAAACTCATTTTGGAATTTAGATTCTACAACTAAAATTCGTTTTGGAGCGCAACTTCTTCGGGAGATGTTGAAAAAATGACCGAATGGTGGACATGGTTTTTTATTCCACTATGGATAACGGGATTCCTAATGGGTTTGTTTGCAAACCAAATCAGCAAATTCTTTGAAGAACCTAAAGCATTTGTTCTCCGGCAAGGAACCGTGATAGAATCACCAAAGGCGTTAGAAGAATTACTATTCCGCCAAAAAAGATAATTCCGAGGATGTAAATTATAACAAACGGTAAGATTTTGAAATATTCAAGCCACTTCATGTGGCTCCCTCAAAAATAATCTGATTCCGGTGTCGCCTCAATAGGCGGTCCATCTACAAAATTACGGTCGTAACTTTGGATGAGTCTTCGTGCAACATCTTCATCTTGGTCATGGATGTTATCGAGCATGAATGAATTATCTTCTTCGTTTGTGCGAATACTGTGTTGTGGATTCAAATTTTTGAGATGTTCAAACAGTTCATCCTGTTGCTCATCATGTGGACCGACTTCCATGCGGGCTTTCAAAAGTCTGTTAGCGACTTCCATTGGCTCGCTTGTATGTTTTTGTTGAAATCTTTCGCTAAACAATGGTGCATCGGGATAAACTTCAGGCATTGGGTTGTCAGTATGCCAATCGTTAAAACCGACTTCATATTGTCCGGTAAAATCTTCTTTCAACCCATCGCAAAACCAACATTCATTCATTGGTGATTCACCATTAGGGTCTTGAACCCAACCTACTCCTTTACATACAGGACAGTTGCGATTTTTTATATCGGGGTCATCTTCGGGATAACCTTGTGTTCCGGGCATTGATTCTTTCAAAATAGCCCAAGCGTGATACATGGGTTTGTCATCGCTTTTTGCCGTGCCTGTAGAAATTTCTCTCCCACGTTGCGCGGCTTCCATCGTTTGTTGCATACTTGCTTGTTTCTGTGCTTGGGCATTTGCGGCGCTACTTGCTTGAGCGCCTTGCACCATACTCGCGGCCATTAACGGGTCATCTTTTACAGCCGTTTTTACGCCTTGAATACCCCGACTTAACATACTTCCTTTCGCACCTGCTTTTGCACCTGTTTTAGCGGCCCCTGCTGCTACCTTTTTTGCACCACCGCCGAGTAGTTTTCTTCCGGCCCATCCTAACGCGGCCATCCCTGCACCAGCACCAAGCGCGGCAAGAGGGGCAAATTTCTCAACGTCATCGCCGGTCGAATGAGTAACAGCGATGCGGCCCATACAATCACGCACGGGTCGGTAATTCTAAACAGTGTCGGTTCCTACCCGCCCCTATGGGGCGAAAGCATTCACCAGCAGATGCTGCTTGGCTCCTACTCAAATTGAGTGCTTCCGACCAAGCATTGTATGATGCTGAAATGCAATCTCTTCAACGACCTGACCCCGAATTTAATTGGGGCGGAATACCACAACCACAACTTCCACCCGGACCTTCAAAATTAACAGATTTCGACCCGACCATGTTCGACCCTGAAGAACCGGACAATCGAATAAATTTGGGACAAGCCGGTTTACAACAGGGAATACCCATTGAGGGTATGGGAACAGACCCACGATTCGTAGATAGAATGTTAGAAGAGAAAAAAGTTGTGGGTCCATATCGTGACCAATTGCGAAACCATTTTCAGAATAACGTGATTCCTACAAATGCTGATATGATGACAGATGATATGAATGTCATGTATATGCAACATTTAGATGAAGTAGGCGATTTACCTATGGAAAAATACTTTGCAAGTGCATTCGATGGAACAATCGAAGGCGGTTTACTTGATTTGGGAGAATTTGGAGAAGCCGCTGAAATTCGTAGTATGTTAAGAGAACAAGCCGCAAAAAAAGGTGGACCCGAAGGACAAACAAAACTCGGTCAGTATCATCCACATTTACCTAATCCTCATGATTTGGCTTGGGTTGAACCGAGTCCTGACCATTCACCCGAATTGGCCGCTCAAATTGAACATGACACAAAATACCCAATGAGTTTTTTCAGACAAACACCGGAAATGTCCACACCGGGTAGAACATGGATTGACCCCGAAACAGAAGAATTAACTTCTACAAGAGGAAGGGTTTCCTTAGACCCATATACAAAGACCATTGGTTTGCCGCGACTGACAAGTGTTGAAGAAACAGGTGGGTTTGAAAGTGGGTCGGCGAAAGGTTCTGGTAGAGCAACAAATCGACCATTTCCGATGCAAGAAACACCGGGTTTATTTACAACTGTTCCGAGTTTAAAAGATATTTCAGATATTGTTTCAGTTACAAGAATGGGCAATAACCCTGTTTTCACAGGTATTCGGGGCGACCCGCGCAAAGAACCTATGTGGCTTCGGACACCGGAAAATGCACCTGAAAATTTACATGAAGCGTATTTACATGAAGCACAACCAGCATCGAAACTTTTTGACCCGTTTAGTTTGATACCCGGTCATAAGCGAGCAGAAAAACATAATCAACTGGAATTGGGTCAAAATTTACTTTCAGTCAATAATATGAACGCGATGATGAATAGATTAATGACTTCAAATATTCCAACTCTTACAGGGAGTTTAGACCGTGAAGGAAAACCGATGACAATTGATACAGGAAGAGGCGAAATAGATGTTCTTGATTATATGGAAGATATTTATGGTTTACACGGTCATCGAGGTTCAAAAGATGTTGATGAAATGATACTTGATATGGTGAATCATTTAAGTGAAAAATATGACCTTCCGAAAGAAATGTTAGAAGAGCATTTTGGCCCCGCCCACCCCGAAACTTTGCGGCGTTTAGCAGAAAATAGATTTATGCATAATGCTGCAAAAACAAGCGGTATGGATTTTCACCCAACACGAAAAATTCCTTTTCCGCGTGATGAACATGGTTTTCCTCTAAGTTCAACAGGAGAGCAAATGTCAGGTAATGCCTTGAAACTATTGGGTATAGAATCTGATAAATACGGCACGGGTCCAAACAAAATTTCATCCACGAACCAACAAAGTGAAGTAAGGCATTCTCGTATGCCATTACAGGATGAACAAGTTTTATTGAACCCACCAACAAATCAAGAATTAAATGATTTAAAAAGAAATTATGGAATAGAAGAAGGCCGAACCTATCTAAGAGAAGGTATGTCAGACCCAATGAAAGAAGCATTACGAGATTTACGTAGTAAACAACAACGACGAAGAGGTGTTGGAAATGAAACCGTTTGAAATCTCTTTAGAATATCTCGTTAAATCGAGATTAAATCAAAAGTTGTTGGAACGAATGATTGCTGCTATGGGCGGAATTTCCAATGAAGAAAAAGAACAAATGTTAGCACAACATGAATTGACTGATTGGCGACGAGCCGCAGCAAAGGGTGGTCTTGGTTCTGTTGGTGTTACACAACCTAATCCAAAAGGGCCGGGTTGGTTTAACGAAGAACATATGCAAAATATGTTTCCTTCTTTGAGGCATAAGAAAAAACAACCTGATTATCTTGAAGAAGATTTGGAAACCAAGTATCGTTTGAAAGACCATGAACGAAGTATACAAAATTTAGAAAGAGAGCAACTTGAAGGGAATCGCCTTGTAACAAATAAATGGGGAAACGAAGATTACGAAACCCCACGAACTCTTGAAAATGAATTAGCAGACAAAGTGCGCCAATTTAAACAAAGTGAAAAAGGACAAATGATGCTTGAAAATCTCAAGGAGCGCCAACGAAATCGTAAACTTGAACAAATTACAGGTGTGCCGGCACCGCCCATGCCACCAATCGGTGACGTAATTCACGAACATCTCGATGAGCATTTCCCGAAAGGTAGTGGAGAGCGCGAATGGAAAGACGTTCAAGAACAATTAACAGGCGCTGCTACGGGTATGACCGCTGAAGATAGAGCGTTGCTTCATCATTTGAAAGGTGGTAATGTAGAACCTCTTGAAAGATTACAAGCACACGGACAAGGCGAAACACCATTGATTGGTGATATGCCTTTACAAGCATTTGAGCAAAACTATCCTACTGAAATGGCTGTGCCGCAAGATTTACCACCAAGTGTTAATTCATTCCGTCAAGATTTGTTTGAACCATCAAGAATACAAAATAGACAGGGATATTAGGAGAATTTAGAATGAAAAAAGTCTTCGTCAAAGCAGCCCTTTCCACTTTAGCCGAAAGTGGTCACGGTTGGGATGACATTTCTGCGTTGCGTTGGATTCCAGCGCGACATGAAAAGACATTTTCAAAACCTATACGTTTGAACTATAATCAAGGAAATCTTGATTGGGAAAATATGAGGCAACAAGAAAAAAATGTTGCAAAGCACCCTAATGATGTTTGGGCGAAAAGAACACCCCTACCACATTGGCAAAACCCAAAAACAACAGGCACTTTTGTTGGCCCTGCGACACAACAAGGAATACCGACTGATACATTGATGGCGCCGCAAATTGATGCTACACTTCTTGGATTAATTGGTGAACAAGGAAAACCAAATTTTTGGAGAACGCCCCTACAGGGCGCACAAGCCGGCTCGGCGGGTGAGGGTTTTCAATACGGTGGATATGACCCTTCAATATATGTAAAAATCCCTACAAGCCAAAAAGTAAACCCGTTATCCTTAGACCGTTATCGAGAGATGCTCAATAGTCCTATTCACAATCCTGTAACCGCTTTTGGTGGTAATTTTATTAGTGAAGTTGAAAATTTAAAACATAAATTTCCTGATGTTCCAACAAGAGATATTTGGGGGCCGTCTACTGCTGAGATAAATCCTCTAATGGAAGGCTTTCGCCCTGAAGATTACAAGGTTGCTGGCGAACCAATGAACCTCGCTTGGCGGTTGCTCAAAGAGGATAATAGAGATGAGATGATTGAAAATGCATATCCGTGGGAAACCCATTTGTGCAAACATTGTGGCTATTCCATCTATCATCACGACCAACAACAGCATGGTGATGGAAGCGACCCACCGCAACAGGTGTGGTGTGGTGAAAATGATTGTGGTGGAGAGTGTAGTAGCCCAAGTGGTTTCTGTGAGCCGGGAGAATCACTTGGTAGGACATATTCTGATGGCTCACCTATCGAGGCCACCCCCGAATCACATCCGAATCGGATTTGGCTGAATGGGCGATGGGTTGATGTGAATGATTGGACAGACGAACATACGGCTGAAGAAGAAGAAGGAAAAAGGCAATTTCAAGTGGATGGTCAAATGGTGAATGGTAATTGGAATGATACTTGGGATTGGAATAAGGATATTCAAACAGGCGAACCAATGAACCTTTCTTGGCGGTTGCTCAAAGCACAACAAACACTCGACGCTTATCATTCTGGAAATATCGAAGAAGGTTTTGAACCCGATGTTCAAAATGTAATTATCGCATCAAAACCCGGCGCAGAAGAAATTAGTGCTGAAGAACAAAGCCGTTCACATGATGAAATGCTAAGGCGTATTTCTGAATTAGAAGGCGCTGAAGGTATTCGCATCATAAGCGCACGTGGGCGTAGTAATCAATGGGGAGATGAAAATTCGTTTATGCTCACAAATGTCCCTGATGATATGATGCCGCATATTCATTCATTGGCCGGTGAGTTTGGTCAAGATTCTATTCTTCATTCTCCAAAAGGGACAGCGGGAACTCAATTCGTGGATAGTAGTGGAGAATCCGAAGGTGGTTTAGAAGAAGGTGAGTTCACCGAAGGAACACCGCCGAATTACACCGAGTTTCCTATGGGTCAAAAATATGCCTATGGTGATTATGTTGCTGTAAATAAAGGACAAGAGTATCACCCATCAGTTGGCGGTCATCTTGAACAAGGACAAGGAGAAAGTGCAAGAATGGACCCTGAAAACCCCGGTGAAGAAATTGCTATTCAACAACCTGTGCAAGAACAACCTGTGCAAGAACAACCCGTGCAACAACAAACATACGATGGCCGACCAATGCCTGAAGAACGAATTGAACTTGATAGTTCGTTTTGGGATGATATGTTTTTGGGTAAAGACAAGTCTAAACACGACCAATGGCCGCGTATAACACCGCAAGAAAAAGAGGAAGTAAAAGAAAGAGTTACTACAGGTTTACAGGGTTTAATCAATCCTGATGGTTCGTGGAATAATTGGGCTATGAAGAATTTGAATCACGATGATGGAAGAAATGGTGGCGGGCCGTCTGTTGCTATCAGAACACATTTATTCGGTCCTGATGGACACCGACGCTCACCGTTGGAAGACGACCCTTCCAACGGCGATTCTATTATTTCTGTTGTGAATGCTCACAGCAAACGGGGAAAAAGTGTTCCGGGGTTCCGAACAGTTATGTTCCGTAATTCTGAATACAACGAACTACATAATTCTCAACCATTCAAAGCCGATGGTGATATTAATGACAGACCAGACAGATTAAATGTAAAAAATGTCATTGACCACGCACCTGAATTAGATGATAACGGGGGAAGGGTTGCTTTACACGGTGTTCCGGGTAAGAAAAGAAAAGAGTGGAGAAGACGAGGAAGAGGTGACCGTCGAAGAAAGGGTTACCCCGTATATGTCTTGAATCAACTTGGAGATGTGTTGGTCAAAAACCGCGTAAGCCCTGAAGCCAAGCGGCACAAGTTGGAATACGACACGGCCTATGAAGCGAGTCCTGAACGCAGAAAGTATCGGGCCGACCTGAATCGAGAGCGTCGGCGGCGTGGAATGTATGGTGACCATTCGGGTCGAGACATTAGCCACACAGAGGGAGGGAAACTGACCGTGGAGGGCGCCCATGAGAATCGAGGACGACATTTTAAGAATCAAGGAACACTACGACACGTTGGTGTAAAAAAGAAGGCAAACGATGAACGCAAAGCCAATTTGGTGAGTGTCGTCCCACCTTTAAAGGGTGAAAATGAGTAATCATGACTCATGATGACTCACTACCTCTATCAATAATATGAGTATACTCATTATAGTGAGTAGTATAGTGAGTCATCATGAGTCATGATTCACAATGCTTAAGAGAGTCATACCTGTGGTCACACCGAGGCGAATATGGTGCAGCCGCGACAAAGAACAGAAAATAATGAAGCAGAAATTCGATTAATGGGTTTGATTTTATCACAATCAGCATTAGTTGGATTGGCAGTGGGTATATTTGATGCTGAAATTTGGCTTGTTAATGATACACATCTTGTAAATGGATTAACCTATGCGATGGGTGCATTCGCCGTGCAGGGTTTAGCCTATTATTTCTTCAAGATGTTCTTTGAACACAATATGCAAGAAAGAGCAAGGGCTGCTGATATGGAAAGGTCAAGACAAAGCCGTTACCGTGGTATGCAAAATGAATTTGACAATCGACGTTCAGAAATGGAACTTCGTATGCAAGAAGCCCAAATGGAAGCCGAACTCCGTTGGATGGAAGCAAACCCCGGACAAATGCCACCTTCATGGGGTATTCAAGGCGGGCAGCCACAATTCGCTTCTCAATATGATTCCATGTTTAATCCGGGTATTCCGATGCATGAAGCACAAATACAACAACCAATCAATTTGGGCGCAGCGGAAGAAAATAACCAAGAGGAAAAAAAATCTAAGAAAAAAGATGAGTAGTGTCTGATATGGGTCGTATATTCAAAACTCCCGGTGATGATTCAACGGAAGCGACATTACGAGCCATGCACATTACAAATGAACTTGACAACTATTATGAAAGAGGTGTGGGTTGGTTAAGAACAATAATTGCCATCGTCATTACCATGCTTATTGTTTCTGCTTACGAATTCCATTCCGAAAATTCAATTTGGGAAAATACCGCTGATTGGTTTATTGGAAAAGTGTCGAATTGGGTAAGTGGATTGGTGGATTAGGTGTGGAACAATGGTAGACCCCGCAGGTTCAGCACTCGTCGGCGCAGCCGTATTCGGTCAAAATCTTTACCACGCTTGGCGACCTCGACGGGTCGGAATTTATGGAGCGGCTCTTGTTGGCAAAACAACATTAGACAGGTATATGACGACGCCCGGAGAAATGGAAGAAATATCTTTGGACGCGAGAACCAAACATACTCGTTTACTTGGACGTTTTCTACTACCAAAAGCAACGAGGAAAAGAGTTAGTTGGAAGGGACAAAAAAGAGTTGTATACAGTTCAGATATTGGTGGAGAAGAGCGATTTTGGAATCTTTGGATTGACGATATGGTAAATCGGAATGTTGAGGCGGTGGTGTATATGTTTGATGAAAGAGCATTTTCAGGAGGCGAAGAAGCCATTAAACAAATAGGTGGATTCAAATTTTTGGTTGATTGTCTTGTAAACCGTCAATACAGATACCGTAACTTTCGTTCTCGATGGAGAGGAAAAAAATATGTTCCAAAATTGGTAATGCTTGTTGCAAACAAAGCAGACCGTTTTTTCGATGAAAACGCTGCTCTTCTTTGGCAACAAGACCGAATCGGTGAACACAAAATTTTCGACCCTTTCCGAGATGATTTAATCCGTTTGCAAAAAGCAGGTATTCCTACTCGCCGTTCATTTATGGCGACACGTATCGGTTGGAATGTTGAACCGACAATGATTGACCTTTTAACGAGTTGATAATATGGGTAGAGCAAGTAATCAGACAAAAATAGTAGCAGTGGGTGGTTCAGGCCGTTCAATTAGAACAGTAATACCACTATGGGTAGCAGAACAAATGGATTTTAATGTAGGAGACAATATCCGTTGGAAAATGAAAGTCGTGAATGGTGAAATGCGCTTGTATATTGAAAAAGGTGATGAATAATGATGCCGGGTATCTTCCCACAGCAACAACAATCCCCTAATTTGGGTGAAGCAAATATGGCCCATTTGATGGCCCTTTCGCAACAAGGAAATCCAACATTATCTCATGGTGCGCTTATCGAACAGGCCACATCACAAGCAGCGATGCAAGAAATGGCCCAAAAAGAAAATATTGAAGTTCCAAAAGTCAATTTTTATCCTTCTCGTCATCCTGACCCAAGAAAAGCACGGAAACAGGATATTAAACAAGCATATCGACTTTTGCGACCTACAAAACGGCATTTTTTGAATCCGTGGAGATTATTCTTCCAAAGAAAATTCAGATATGCTAAAGATACCGGAACTTGTGTTGTTGACGGCTGTGATTGTGCAGAATTAATCAAAATTGAAAATCTTTACGCAAAAATTTGCGATGAAGACACTGGAAAGAGTCTTTGGGAGATGTATTGGCAAAATCCGATTACCGGAGAGCCTGAAGCCTTCGTTGCACGTGAAAATGTGACTTCAGGACGTAAAATGAGAGGAACGTATTGTCCCGAACACCTTCACTTGTATCATTTGCTTGTAAAATGGGAAAAAGAGCAAGAAAAAATGGATGAGGCAAATCCAAGACGCCTTCGTGACCGTGTAAAGCAGGGTGTGAGTATGGTTACAGTTCCTGTAGCATCTGTAATCAAAAAGGACCCCACACCACCAATGTTGGAAAAATATGAACCATTTTTCGCCCAATTGCAAAAAGATGCAAATAAAACAGACGGAATCACAATTATCCACCATACAAACCAATTGACGGGGTTAAATGACGTTACAATGGTGGTATTTGACTTGCGTATTTTCCAACACGAATTGGAAATGGCAAATACACCTACAGCCGCTTTTCAGGCTTTAATGCAACAACAGTTGAATGCAAACACTCAATTGGAACAGTCACCTCCGGGGGATGAGTAACATGGCATTAAACCTCGGTCCAAATCGGCAAACAGTGAATAATGGAACATTAAATTTGAGCAGAACAGGCGCTCCCACCGCAGGTAGTTACCCTATGGGTGCAGGTCCGGCTCCGAATGCTATGATGGATGGATTATACGCAGGTGCAGGTGTAGACCCTCGATATTTTCAACAACCCGTTGCGCCCCCGTCTGAAATTGAAATTCAAATGGCTCTTCTTCGCTCTCTTGCACCTATCGACCGATTTATCAAAAGTCCAGAAATGGGTATTTTAATTGAATTGTTGAGTAACGTAGTCACATTTTCAGTTATGGAAATTCTCCGTGGCGCTACTTTCAAACTTGATGAAGACGGAAATATGCAAATGGATGTAACATCACTACCATCCCATTTGCAAACAATTTCAGGTGAAAACGTAACAGCAGATTTTACCACCCTTCAGTCACACGCACAACAAGCAGTTGCAGAAGCAGAAGCACAACAAGCACAAATTATTGCTCTTGCCGACCAATCTATGTTAGGTGGTGCTTTGGCTACTGCTATGGCTGATGAAGGATTGATGGCAAGAATGGGAAACACCGCTGGTAGTATAATGCGTGGTGTCATAACAGGAGGAAGATGAAATGATTGACGGGGCACAAAGAGGATTTTCGCAAGCAGTATTGACAATGTATTCACCGAGAAGGTCGGTAATCATTGATATGGTGATGGTGCAATTCATCAGCATTATTTTGACTATGATGTTGGTATTATTCCTAAAGGGACCTGACATGGCTTCGGCATCAGTGTCATACTACCTCGTTGGTATCTTTTTCTGTATTTTGATGCTGACTTCGGTTTACAGTAATATCTCTCGCTGACGGCCACTTACCCATAGGGCAAGAAGAGTTGAGTAAACTCGCTTTTCCATTGACAAAACAACCGCAAAGGTCGCAACGTTTTCCACCAAAAGGACACGTTTCGCAAATTCGTATTCTTTCTTCAATTAAAAGTGGCGGCGCATAACGCCCTTTTACTACGTCAATAGCGGCGCGGGTAAGCGATTTCATAGTCTGCCTATCTATAGGCACTTTGGCTATTCTCGGACGCCTTCGCATACCCCCTTCCAGACCCTCTTTAGCCATAAGGACTTTGAATGGGACCTGCTTAAGAAGCAACATGGGGGAAGGCGCACGCGTTACAAAGCGTTCTTGTTCTTTCTGTCAACATGAAGATAGAGATGGTTTAGAACAAGACCTTTTACAAGGTCTAAAATCTCCTAAAGAATTGGATAAAGAAATGGGTTGGAGGGAAAATACTGCCGACCGTCATTATCGAAATCATATGGGCGAATATCACATGGCCGCAAACAGCAGTTGTGTGTTTTGTGCCTCATCTGAAAGAGCGTCTTTAGAAGAAGCGTATTTCAATCGAGAAATAACAAGTGAAGAAATAGCCGCACAACTTGAAACATCTGAATCAACTATTTTTCATCATGTAAAACATCACTTTCAACCACTTGTTCAAAAAACGGCTGCTCTTGAAGTAGCAAGTTTAGCAGGGAATGAAATTGTTGTTCTCCAATCAAACGTTGAAAAGTTAAATGGTAAATTATCTGAATTACTTGATGAAGGAAGTGTTTACGAAGATGGTTTTGTGCGTGATGCGGTTACTCTTCACAAAGAAGTTCGTGAATCTATCAAAGACCTTATGAGATTCCAAGAACAATGGGGTCCACAATCTGATGGTCAACAAATTAATCAAACAATCAACATCCTTTCTGTTGAGTTACAAAATGAAAGTCCTGAAACTTGGAAACGACTCAAAAGTAAATTGCAAGAAAATATGGGGGTTGAGTAATATGCATCTTTCGGCCAAGAATTTAATGCAAGTAAATCATTCTGCTTACCCGTATTTTTTATCTTCTAAACCAATCCGAGAAGAATGTTTACCTGCATTTTTTGATTTTTGTTCTAAAGCCCTAAATGAATTTGTGATTGTGTTAAATCATACTATACAACCACAAATGGGCCAAACGGAAATGTTCACAATTATGGATGAGATGATTGACACATTCCATGAATTAATGGAAAATGATGAGCCGGAGGAATTTTTCGTTATGAAAGAACATTTTGAAAATATGTTAATACCCTCATTTCAGAATTTAATGGTTCACCTTGCACGATGCGTAGATAAACCCGAACCCCTTAAGCGATTTTATGGCCGTCTTGGAGACAAGGTAGTTCAAGCATATGAACATCACATTTTAGGAAGTGGATGAATGTCTTCAACGGGTGGTATGGGTCGTGGTTCTGATACCCGAATTTATGCACCACGTTCAGAATCTTCACATATGTTTTCCGCCAATGAAGGCGAAGAAAAATACAATCCCGTGGACCCAAAATACAAAGAATGGGAAAAGGAAAAGAAACTCAATGAAGATGATGAAAGAGAAGCGTTGAAAAACAAACTCAAACATATCAAAGTTCTCGGTCATCACGGTAAAGCCGGTGTAGGTGAACCCGAAAGTCCCGATGAGGCTGATACTGAATTAGACCCACGAAAAGATTTGCAGGGAGAGTTGTCGAGACAGACAGGACCGCCCGGAAATCGTGGTCATGAATTGGATTTGGCTACAGGTGCAAAGACCGGAACAGGTTCAGCGATGGGCCACCGATTCTTAGCGAGTGAACCGATGGAAGGTGCATGGTCTGAATTACTCAAGACAACACCAAAACCATTCCAACGTGATATTGAAAGGGAATTGGAAGATGAAAGAGAAAGAGAGGAATATTATTACGAATTGTCACAACAGGCAAGGGAAGATGACACAGGTTGGGTTGATGAATTACACGATGCGGTTGCACAAGATTATCAAAAATTACCTGCTGGACGAAATAAAGAAAACAAAATTTACAATAGATATTTAGATACTCTTGAAAATGAAGCACGAACGCAATTTGAAAATGAAAAATTTATGGCTGCTTTAGATGAAGGGTTACAATCAAATTTACAATCGGAAGAAGATTTAGGTCAAGATGAGTGGGAGAAAGAATGGGAACCGGGGTATGAACCGGTTCAAACAGGTGAACCAATGGAAAGCGCTTGGTCAGAATTACTGAAGCGTGAAACAGCCAAAACGATGGAGGGACGGCGGAAGAAAGAGCAGCGTGCCGAATTTCGCCCCTCCAC
>UEXM01002078.1_pt1 | contig 15074 bp, 13 predicted proteins | sample 1796661 | NCBI WGS metagenome assembly UEXM01 (sample SAMEA4772469, study PRJEB27181) | metagenome | reverse complement strand
CTATGCTGACAACGACAAGTCATATGTCGGTCAGAAATCTGCTTACCAACTGGCTGAAAGGCTTGCTGCTAAACAGATACATGTTGATGTACACATCTCGCCAACTCCCGGAGAGGACTGGCTTGATGAATTTAATAAATTTAAACTAGAGGAATTACTAAATGAAAATAATTAAAGATGAGGACTTACCACAAGGTTCACAAGAATGGCTAGATGTACGTAGCAAATGTGGAATGGCATCAGAAGTTGGTGCATTACTAGGAGGTTCTAAGTGGGACCCGAAGACACCGTTAGCTTTATGGAATGTAAAGAATGGTGTAACTAAAATAGAAACAAACTTTGCTATGGATCATGGCAACAAATATGAAGACGAAGCTCGTAACATGTTCGAAGATGACATGGGTGCAAAGTATCCACCCGTTGTAGTTATCAATGACTTCGATGGCGTACCTATTGGTGCATCACTTGATGGTTACAGAGAGTCTGACAATACAATATTAGAAATCAAATGCCCAATCAAAGGCACTGGTTCTGAACTATGGAAAGAAGTAGCTGAGACAGCGCTGCTGCCAGAACAATACTGGCTGCAATGTCAACAACAATTGTTAGTAACAAACTCTAGCAAATTATTCTTCTGGGTATATGATGTTAAGAATACATCAGGATTGCTTCAAGTTGTTGTGCCACACATGAAAACACAAGCTAAGATAATAAATGCTTGGACTCAATACTTTTCTGTAGATAAACCAGCACCAACAGCAGAAGATTTAATAGAAACAAGTGATGCTGAATGGCTAAAGAAAGCCAAAGAGTGGAGAGAAATACATGCTTCACTACAAGCTGTCAAAGAGAAAGAAGAAAAGCTCCGTAAAGAACTGATCGAACTCTCTCAAGGACAATCATTTATAGGTGGTGGTGTACAATTAAAACACGGAACCTCTAAAGGTAGAGTAAACTACAAAGCAATTCCAGAACTTCAAGGTGTAAACTTAGAAGACTACCGAGGTGATGATATAACTAAACACTACATTAAAATGCTATGAATCAAATCGATTTGCTATTTAACATCAATCCTGTACCTGCCTCAAGACCTAGAGTCACGAGGTGGGGTACATATTATGGTAAAAAATACAAACAATTTAAGAAAGACATGGAGAAATTACTAGTCAATAAAGACAAAGAATGGCTTGAAGAGCTCATATCTGCCGATATGACGTTCTTTATTCCAATGGCTAAGTCATGGTCTAATAAAAAGAAAACGTCCAAGAATGGACAATTCTGTGACAACAATGCTGATCTAGATAATTACGAGAAAGCAATCTTAGACTCCTTAAATAATGTATATTTTCATGATGATAAGCAAATCGTAGTGCAGCAGTCCAAAAAAATATGGGCAGAAACAGGTAGTATTAAAATAATATTGAAGGAAATTACTAATGATAATTGAAGATTTATACATAATTCTATGGGCTATACTAGCTGGTGGCATATACTATTCATTTAGAAAACACGGTGAGAACCAATACAATGAAGGTATGTCTGATGCAATATGCATGCACCATACTGGCGAGTTACAATATAGAATTGTAAAAAGTAAAAACGGTGAAGACAAAATACAAATAAAAGTTAAAGGAGGATAAGTAATAATGAAGTTACCTAATGATTATCAAAACTTTATAGCATTAAGTAGGTATGCAAGATGGCTACCAGAAAAGAATAGAAGAGAAACATGGGAAGAAACTGTAGCTAGGTACTTTGATTTTATGGCAGAGCACCTCAAAGAAAATACAGATTACGAATTAGATACTAAAACTAGAAGAAGACTAGAGCATGCAGTGCTTAACCTAGACATTATGCCTAGCATGAGAGCACTAATGACTGCTGGACCAGCGCTAGCCAAGAATCATATAGCTGGATACAACTGTGCATATCTTAGTGTTGACCATCCTAAAGCATTCGATGAGTGCTTGTACATTCTTATGCATGGTACTGGTGTTGGCTTTAGTGTTGAACGCCAACACATAAGTAAACTACCAGAGATACCAGAAGAACTTATTGATGTCGATGATGTTATAGTTGTTCAAGATTCTAAAGAAGGATGGCAGTCTGCATTCAGAAAACTAATTACATATTTATATAATGGCGAGATGCCCAAATGGGATTTCTCTAGAATTAGAAAGAAAGGATCAAGGCTTAAAACATTTGGCGGTAGAGCTAGTGGACCAGAGCCATTGTTAGATTTGTTTAACTTCTCAACCAACATTTTTAAAGATGCTGCAGGCAGAAAGTTAACAAGCTATGAGTGTCACCGCATGATGTGTAAGGTAGCAGAGGTTGTTGTCGTTGGTGGTGTTAGACGTAGTGCATTGATTTCCCTCAGTAATTTGACTGACGAACGCATGAGAAGTGCTAAGTCTGGTCAGTGGTGGAGCGATACACCAGAGATGGCACTTAGTAATAACAGCGTATGCTATACAGAAAAGCCCGACATGAGTATCTTTATGAAAGAATGGAACGCCCTCTACGAATCTAAATCTGGTGAGCGTGGTATCTTTAATAGAGAAGCTGCAAAGAAACAGGTCGCATCTATAGGCAGACGTGATACTGAACATGACTTTGGCTGCAACCCTTGTAGTGAAATCATATTAAGAGACGGTCAGTTCTGTAACCTAACTGAAGTTGTTGTTAGGGCAGACGACCATCAGAAAGACATATTAAATAAGGTTAAGCTGGCTACCATATTAGGTACGTTCCAAGCATCCCTTACTAATATTAAAAGACTGAGACCTAAGTGGGTCTCTAATACAGAAGAAGAAGCATTGCTAGGTGTCTCGTTAACTGGCATCATGGATAACTCATTCATGAATGGCAGCAATACAGACAGAGGCTACCATGGAAAGATGAGCTTACCCGACTTCCTTAAAAAGATAAGGCAAGCTTCTGTAGATACAAACAAAGACTGGTCAGGATTTCTTGGAATCAGTCAGGCTACTGCAACAACTGCTATTAAACCTAGCGGTACAGTAAGCCAACTAGTAGACTCTGCGTCAGGTATCCACACCAGACACAATGACTACTACTTCCGTAGAGTAAGAGCAGACTCAAAAGATCCGATTGCTCAGCTTATGGAAGACCAAGGTATACCATGTGAAGCAGACGTTATGAAACCAAACAGCGTCAAGGTCTTTACATTTCCTATGAAAGCACCTGATGGTGCGGTACTTAGGAATGATAGAAATGCTATTGAACAACTTGAGTTATGGCTAACATATCAAAGGTATTACTGCGAACATAAACCTAGTGTTACTGTTTCCGTCAAGGAACATGAATGGATGGAAGTAGGTGCGTGGGTATACAAACACTTTGACGAGGTGTCAGGTGTAAGTTTCCTACCGCATTCAGACCACACGTACCAGCAAGCTCCGTATGAAGACTGTACTAAAGAACAGTACAAAGAGCTAGCTAAGTCAATGCCCAAGTCAGTTGATTGGGACCTGATAAGTAAGTACGAGCTGGAAGATACAACAGTAGGTAATAAAACGCTTGCCTGTACTGGAAGCGTATGCGAGTTAGTTGACCTAGTGGAAGAGGATAACGACCAAGAGTAGCATGTCTAACGTAGTCAAAATCAGATGTACAATTTGTGAGACAGTAAAAGATGAGAGCGCATTCCATATAAAGAGTAGCTCACATCTTGGAAAAGATAGACGATGCAAACCTTGCAAAGCAATCATTAGACATGAGTATCATCTCAAGTCTGAGTACAACCTAACAGTTGAAGAGTACGATAACATGCTCAAACAACAAGGTGGTACATGTGCTAATGAGTTTTGTGATTATGGAAAGGATGACGACCATAAACTTTTTGTTGACCATTGCCATGCGACAGGAACAGTCAGAGGATTGTTATGTCACTGGTGCAATTCAGCAGAAGGATACTTGAAAGGCAGCCCGGAAGTAGCTCAAGGTCTTACAAACTACATGAAGAAACACAATAACGAAAGGAGTTAAAATGTTAGAGAAAATAAAAAACGGTGCTGATGCTGCAATAGATGTAGGCATCAAACTAATCAGCTTGTCAATTGTATTGCAAGTTATCTTTGGTCAGAAGGTTGCCTTCTTAACTGGAGATGTGATTGGTTCTATACTAAATATAGTATGGACGTTAGGTAACGCTGGATTAGCAGGCTTAATTGCTGCTGGAATTATCTGGAAGTTACTAGACAAAGATATAACGAATGAGTTATCTAAGTAAGGAGACATAAATGACTTGGAGAATTGATCCGAAAACCCTCAAGAACAAAGCTAGCGAACATAAAACGTTTGCTATCTTACTAGGCATTGTAGTAGTAGCATTACTAGCACGATGGCTGGGGGCGTAAAGTCTAAGAGGAAAAAAAAAGAACCCGGTGGTCTTGTTCAAATGGATAAGACTGCCGAACTTTACAAGGATTTAAAAAAAAAGTCCAGACCATTTTGGAGAAATGACTGGAAAAAATAAAAGGAAATTATAATGACAGAAGAACAGCATAACAAAGCATACTCATTAGTCGATATGACTAACACATGTATACACGTACTAGAGCAAGAGACTGTATCAGATGAAATAAAATCTGCAGCAGAAGACGCTCTAAGAAGTTTAATTAAAAGCATGGCTATCTTAGGATATAACATGGTATCAGGAGATCAACATGCAAACCATGGTTAAAGCAACCTTTACTATAATAGATGACAGTGAGAAAGCAAAGAGAACAGAAGTAATCGAGATGGTATACCCTATGAATGAAGAAGGAAACTTTCTAAAATCATTAATAGATTACCTAGAAGATGACGAAGAGACTCAAGAAGGTTCAACCATATTAACATCAGGACATTGACATGGCAGAGAAAGATAAAAGAAGTTACAACATTCTAGCTATGGAAGGTATAACAGACCAGGAATATGTAGATAATTTTGGTGTGCCACAAGAGTTGGCTTATACTAAAGGAATAAACAAGTGGCTAATAGAAGATACTTATAACAAAAACGTAGAAGCAGAACACAGAAAAGCAATTAAACAAGGAAGAACAGAAGAAGAAGCAATGATGTTTGCAAAAGAAGTAGCAGACAAAGGACGTAAAGACGCTTGGCGTTCATTAAGTAAAGCACAAAAAGCTAGAGGATATTAAAAAAGAAAACCCCCAACAGATTCCATTAAGGATTCTGTTGGGGGTTTTTTTGTTATTTAGATTTCCAAACCATAGCATCTAAGTTAGCATTGCCTTTATAGTTTTTAATCTGATTATCAAGAGTATCAGTAGAATAAAAGAACTGTTTGTAATGCTGTTTGTTTCTTGCAAACTGTTGCTTAGCATCATAAAAAGCACCTTCACCTTTAAAGTATTTGTTAAAGTACCACTGTGTACCTCTAACTTTTTTACCTTTGACAGTCTTGTCTGGTGTCTTCCAATCAAAAGCTTGGGCTTCACGAATAACTCTACCTTTAGAAGTAACTGCTTTGTTATACCTTGGGTCCCAAGAAGAAGGTCCACCATCTTCTAATGATTCTTCTCTAGCTTCTGGTTTTAATCTACGTCTATAACGATAATGATTACGAAGTTTATTCCATTGAGTATCAGACATATCTCCCTGACCTTTTTTAATGACAGGATGATTTTCAAAATTTTCATCTAGAATCTTTTCACCGTTTGAATCTAACTCAAAAGATAAAGCTGTATATAAAGCATGCATATGACTCTTGTTAGGATCAGTGTTCATATCTCTAAACACATTGTTTAACATTTCAGCATACTCTTCAGCCTCTTTAGGCGTAACTAATAAACCATCAAAGATATGTAAAGATGTATTACCATAAGGCAATGATGATTCATCCATTGCATCATTCTTGTCAGCCTTTCTTTTACCAAGCTTAGCTTCATGCATATTATAAATAGCCCTTTGCATATTGGTATTATCATTGGCATGAGTTAACATTACTGCCATCTGTGTTGCAGCTTTAAATATTCTTATGCTGTTACCAACATTCGAGAGGTCTGGTATATCTCTGCCAGCTCTAGAATCCCATCTCTTATTCATGTGTTGTACTTGAACAATAGATGCTGTTTCTCCATCTGGTAAAGTCCATTTCTGCTGTCTCTTATCTCCCGGGTCTTTACTTATCCAATACTCCATATCACCTATCGGAATTAGATGACCGTCCATTGTTGGTATAAACAATTCAAAACCTTGGTTTACTGCTTCAGCACCCATCGCAGACAAAGCGTTTGCGAATGTTTTAATCTGATTAAAGTTAGTATTAACAGCTTGCGCCATCATTACACCAAGAGGTTCTATAAAATCTCTATCAACATCAATGCCTGCATCTGTTAATTTTTGTTGAAAACCAGCACCGTTTTCTCTCAGAATTCCGTCAATGTAAGACCTAACTTCTTCAATATGTCTTGCATCACCAGCACCATAAGCAAAAATCATCACAGGTTTTTTAGTAAAAGCCCTGCCAAATTCACTCTGACCAAACATATCTAATGCCATAGTGAACTTTTCTAGACCACCATTGTCTTGTGCATCTTGCATTATAACTTTAAACTTCTCACTTGTACCTTCTAACAACATGCCCGGAAATGTAACTAAGTCACCAGACTCAGTAACTCCAGCTCTAATGTTAGCAAAATCTTTTAATAAAGAATTGTTAACACTGTTGTAAGCATCAAGATAAACACTTAACGCACCCGGTTCTAAATCATATTTGCTTTCAAGCTCACGTATTTTCTCAGGATCATTCTGAATCTTTTCAAACTCATCATAATATTTATTCCATGTAGCATAATCTTCTTCACCAAATATAAGAGCACGACTTCCAGAAACCAAGTCTCCTGATTGTGCAGCTGCATGAGCAAGACCGTTAGTCTTACCATCAATCTCTGTAAAGAAATTAGAAGTATATGTAGGATTGTTTCCATCCATATGTTTCTTTAGCTTAACACCCTCAAGTATTGCAGCAACCGAAGCAAAGCCTTCTTCTTTTCCAGCTTCTCTAAGTATGCCTTTTAAGTCTTGGTTAGCGTCTAGCTGCGTCCACCTATTAATAGCTGCGTCATATTCTAAAGCTGCTTCAATAGGATTCTTCATATCCATACCATAGCGTTTCATAATACCAGCTTTGATTTGAATAACATCTTTCTTGTTTTTAAGATTGTAAGTAGCAGGTACGCCAGCAGCAATCAAAGACCTTGCAAATTTATTATGCTGGTAATTACCAACAGTTTGATCTACGTTAAGTCTCCAGTTCTTTCCATACTTATATGTGTAATAAAAAACTTTATCTAAGTTTGTTGTAGCAAACTCAATTGTGTTTATAAATTGCTGGTCTTTAACCTTATCACTAAAGTCCATTTGTTGTGCTGCATCTTCAATACTTCTACCATCGTTCTTGGTATAGATTTTTTCTGTTGCACCCTCATAAATTAAATGAGGAGACTCTTTATGATAAAACCTTCCTTGCCTGTCAGTAACATAAACAAAACCGGGTCTGCTTTGAAAGCTACCTTTTTGTCCATTGCCATTACCTTTTGAATTAAAAAAGTTAGCACCATCTAAATCATCTAAGATAGTAGAACGCTCTGTACCCTGCGACATTGCTTCACGCTGCAACTCGTTTTGATACTCAGTATAAACCCTGTCCCAAAACTGTTGAGACTCACGATGAATACGCACAGGAGTATTATCAGCTTGCTGTTTATGTTTGGCTGCGACAGTTGTATCACCAAAAGGAATTGTGTATTCGTAATCATCAACACGCACGCCAATCAATTTTTCAATAGCGGTCTTATCTGTTAGCAAAGTACCATACCTAACATTTCTTTGTGACTTAGGCATAACAACTTCAAACAAACCTTTCATATCTTGAGCTAATGCCAAGCCTTCTTTAGTAAAAGTATGTCCTATTAATGTAATAGGGACTCCACTTTTGACAGTCTTAACTTCTACTTTTCTAAACAACTGGTCTTTCTTAGCTTGGTTCTTGTCAAAAGTTTTAAACACTATGTCCATTGCCATAGCACCCATAGCTTCTTGTTGTTCAGCAGTAGTCTTTCCAAAGCCCATGTTATTTAAAATAGTACCACCTATTTGTTTTTGATCGGCAGCTCCTGACATTAATGTAGAATCATATCTTTTAATAGCAGCCTCAGTAGATTCGTTTTCAACCGAAGCTGGTGCGTCTTGTGTATTAGGGTCTGACTTTTTATTCTCATATCTATATACATTTTGCAACGCATGGTCCATTACAGCTAACATCATAATATCTGAGTAAGCTTGTGCAGCTGTTTCTGATTGCTCTTCTAACGCAGCATGTGTATGTATAAAAAGATTAATCATATCATTAATAGATTCACCTTTAAACTCATCGTATCTGTTGCCTGTTATTTTTTCAGCAAACCTTGAAGCAGCCATAGGAGAGCGATTAACTGACGCAGCATGCACACTTCTAACAAAAGCACTTAATGTTTTTTGTGTCTTTGCTGCCATCTCTGATGCACGTATAACTGTTTCGTCTTCTCTTGGAAATCCTGTTTGACCTATTAAAGATTGAGTAGTATCTAAGTTACCCATCTGATTCCAAGCTTGAATAGCGTCAGCCTCTGAGACACCTTCTGCCATTTCTTTTTTGACATAAGCATTCATGTTGCCTCTAAACTTTTGAGCAACAGGATTGTCTTTAATCTTTGTGCCTACACCTGCAACCTGTTGAACGAACTTAGGCTGCACCCATGGTGTCCATGTTTTATAGTTGTTATTAGTATCGTCTTTTAAATTATTACCATTAACATCATATGCGTAATACTTATCATTACTCATAGTGCCAGTAGACAATCCTAAAAATCTACCAAAGGCTTCATACAATCTAGGGTTTGATGCAACTTCTTCAGGGTCAACGCCTGCTTGACTAGCAAAAGCCTCAAGCAATCGTGCTTCTTCATCAAAGTCTAAGTTAGGGTCTTCCCCCATCTTAGAGTTATCAAACCTAGGGTTAGCTAACATAGCATCAGCATAAGTTTGTGCTTGACCAATGATTGCAGCATCAGACTTAGCTAATGTAGCATCACCCTGTGCTCTAGCTTGACTTTGGTTATACACTGACGATGTACCTCTACCAGTGCTAGCCATAGTATTTAAAGCAGCTACACTTGAATCGTATGCAGAATCAACAGCTTGATAATTTTGATCTAACTGAGCTCTTGTATCTGCAACTGATTGCCCTGTTTCTTTTTTACCTTTAGGTTTTTGTGTAACAGGATCAGTTTGTAATGCAGCTGTCCCCTCTAAAATACTTTTTAGAAGGGGATTGTTTGATGCATCAACAAGGCTTCTTCCACCCATTTGCTTGGTGGTTTGTAGATTTAGAGCCATGTGGTCTCTCCTATATTATAAAAATGGTACTGTTTTTTTAAGAGCTTCATCTATATTTATATCTCCTCTTCCTAAATTGTAGTCTTTCCAGTTTTTATTTTACCTAAGAAAGGTATTTCTTTTGAAAGATACATATTTCTTCTATCTAAATCACCCTCTATCTGTGACATAAATATCTTAGCTAACTGCTCACCATGTGCATATGTTGGACCAAGAAACTCTCTAATTGCATGACCACCTTTGCGTGCTCCGTAATCCATTGAAGACTCCCAAGGCTTCTTGCTGTCATCATATATAGGACTAACAGCTGACAATAGTTTCTCAGGTGTACCAAGTAATCCTGATGAGGCAACACCTCTTTGTAAAAAACCTTTCTGCGAAAGCCATCCCGGTCTTCCACCATATCTCCATTCGTCTTTCATAGCTTGACTCAAAAACCCTGCAACAATCATAGTCGCAGCAATAGCAACTGTAGAATACTTTGCTGTTGGGTCTTGTGATTTAATCCTCTTCCAAATCTTTGGAAGTATAGACGCAGTAAACACAGACATAAAACCATTATACTGAGTAAACAAACGATAGTATGGATTAGAATAAAACAAAGGTCTGTTCATTGCATCTGGATGAGCAATAGCATTATCAACCCAAGTCATTCTAGCAATGTCCATATCATCTATAAACGATGGGTCTATTTGTAATATTCTATCGTAAAGCGTTTGCGTGTCATGACCTTCATTTAAAGTCAATCTTGCAGCATCAACTAATGGCTTGTATCTTCTAGCTAAAACATCAGGATCAATATTTAAATCCCTTAATCTTTCGAACGCATCATGAAACAAACCTGTGTTTCTGTTATGATGTCCCGGTGGAAACATAGCAACTATTTCTAAGTCACCAAAGATAGCATCATTAGCTAATGCTAAACGTGCAACCCTAGTAGTATCTGTATATATTTTAAGAAGGTTAGCTCTAAAGAATGTGCTCATTGCAAACTCTTTAATCTTTGATGCTTTATAAACACCTTCATCAATACCTACTTGACCAATAGCACCGTGAGTAGATGTACCATAACCATACCTATAAAAGTCTGCCAGATTCCTGGTGTATTGTTCTCTTGTTAAACCAACTGATGGATTAATATAAGAGTAACCGTTCTTGCTTTCTGTAACATACTTTCTAGCAAAGTCGTTAACACCCATTTGAAAAAGCTCCATAAGCTTTTTATCTTTTGTTGCACCCAATAAAACTAGTGCTGCCTCTGGCAGAGAAGCTAAAGCTGACAAATCAAGATGAGAAAAAGTATTGAAGAAAGTAATATGTCCAATCATTCTTTCCGCTCTCTTGCTATCCATCCTTCTGTAATCACCACGAGATGCAGCAATACTATCAGTAAAATGTGTAAGCATTCTTGGGTCCCAACCTTCTCCCATTTCATCTTTCAACATCAACATTAGTTTCTTGTATCGTATTCCTTTTTGACCAAGCATTCTATTGTCAACTGCATAGTTAACTTGTTCTTGTATATTTTCTCTTAGTCTTTGAAACGGATCGTTTTCTAAAAACTTAGAATCTTCGCCAAATATTTTGTACAACTGATCTTTAGATTGTTTAACAGAACGTGCTGGATAATTTAAAAAGCCGAGCTCTCTAAGAGTAGACTTATCATAATGCATAGGACCACTCTCAAGAAACTCATAAAACTCTTCTGCTTCTTGTTGTGTCCAATCAGAATTTGTAAGTCTTTCTATAAAGCCATCTTTATCTTTAACAACTTCAGACAACTTAAGCTTTGCACTGTCTTGAAAGTAAAAAGGTTTTCTTTGAACTTCAGCTGTATCGCCTAACAACTTGTTAATCTCAGTAAGTATATTATCTGTAAGACCTATATTACTACCTTCAATTTGACCACCAATTCTCTCAACCATTACATCTAATTGGCTAGCTATTTGATTGTACTCTGGATTCGTTGGCTTACCCTCTCGTTTTGCTTGAAGATAATCCATAAATATTTTAGTAGCTTCTGTATCTGTTTTGCCACCAACACCTACACCAAGCAAAGTATTTAAGTCTGCTTTAAACTGAGCAACATCGTGCAACAGCTTTTGTTGAAGCAATCTTTTTGTATTGCCAAGATCAAGTCCCTGCATCCAAGCTGAATTGCTCATGCCAAACTGTGTAAGAATAATAGCCAAAAGTTCTTTAGCTCTTTCCGGATTCTTAGCATGTTTTTCAATAGCTTTGATAGCTCTCTTTTCCCAGAACGAACCTACTTTGCTAGTAAATCTGTTAGGAAATTCTTTAAGGTTTTGCCATAAAGTTTTTTCACCGCCTCTGCCTGTTGATAAATCTTGCTTGTGACCAGTATTATAATCTTCTTCAAACTCTTTTTGTACATCTCTGTTATCACCTTCAAAACTATAAACCTCTGGTGCATCAGGGTCAGCCTCTTCTTTAACAATAGGATTTCCATCAGCATCAAGAATAATTGAAACCTTTTCAGCATCTGAAGTTCCAAGCATAGCGTCTGCTCTTTCTAAAGACTTACCACCAATCCAGTTCTTGCTTTTTTCAACAGGGCTAACATCTCTTTTTAATCTATTAAACCCAGCTATCTCTCCGTATGTAGTTGTTGTTCCAGCAATACCTCCACCCAGAACAAAGCCTCCTGCTGTTGCGTTTATTGCGATGCGTTGCCACTCGTCAAAATCAAAGTCAGGTCTAATGCTGCTGTCTGTTCCAAAATGCCCAGCTAAATAACCTGTAGACTCTTGCATAAATTCTGTACCGCCCTCTACACCCATACCTTTTGCAGTTCTCTTGCCAACAGCTTTAGCTAACAAAGATTTGTTAAGCTGCATATCTGCCATAACTGCTATATCTTTTAGAGCCAAAGCTTTAAGATTGCCCATCTGGTCTGTCACTAATTTTGTGGCTGCTTCTTCTGAGATACCTTCTTTCTTAGCGTACTCTTTAGCAATAATCTTAATACCATCTTCTCTCAGTGCTGTTGATGCACCCATGATACCTCTAAGACCTAGCATATCTAATGCTGCCATAACAACACCAGCAGATAAAGCAAGACCAGCATTCTTTTGATCCATGCCTCCTTGCATATTGCCATAAGCTTCACCAGCATAAACCCATACTGCTGGAGCAAAAGCCATTGTCATACCAACACCAAACGCACCCGGTCCAAGTATAGGAGAAGTTGCAGCTACAACACCGCCCACTGCTCTAGTACCTATAAGTCCAAGCATGTATGGTAATGCAACTCCAGAAATACCAGCAACCCAACTTCCAAAACTCTTTGCGTCAGTTACATCTGTTATATCATTACTAAAAATAGGTCGCTTAGAGTTCTCATAGTCAGCTTCTCTTGAGCGTATTGCACCCCAGTCATATAAATCTTGATTGTCTAACATGTCACCAAACATAGACACAGCTTCTACTGCTGATTGTTTGATAGAACCCCAACCAACTGCCCAGCCTGTTCTAAAATTACTGTTAGCAATGTTGTCTAAGTCTCTATCTTCATGTCTATACTGTACATCATGTTGATAAAAAGGGCTGTAACTTTCACCAAAAAAAGAATTGTATTGAGCAAGTTCTGCTTCATCAGTAGCAAGCTGTTTAAAACCACCCATGGTTTCATTCATGTATGTAGTCTGTTTGTCTCTAGCTTTTTGCCAAATATCATCTTGCTCGCCTTGGACTTCTGCTCTAAAAGCTCTAGCAAAAACTCCCATGTCAGCAAGCTCTTGTGTCTCTTCATCTTTAGGTCTAGCTAAACCTTCATAATAAAGTTTATTAGAAAAAGACTCACCGTACTCGTCTTGTCTACCACCTAAGTCACGACCATAATACCCTTCTTCACCAGTGCGATATGTACCAGTGTAACCAGAGTCATTAGCAAGACCAGCATAAAGCTTAGTATAAAACTCACCACCCCAGTCTCCGGGAACAAAGCCATCTTTTTTCATATGGTCAACTTCAGGAGCATTAAGGTTGTCATACCTTATATCTCCAGCAGAATCTCTTACAGTATCTGCATCAAGATCAAACACCGTTGGCATTTTTTCTTGTAGCATTTGCATGTAAGTTTTTTCTTCAGCCATTGTAGACTCCTATTTTTTTGGTGTTACGATAATACCTTCTTTAGCTAAATATTGAATAGCGTAATCTGACCTCCATTCATTAGATTTTCCTTTAGCTGCTGGGTCATACTTTGTGCCTATTGTATCTGTAGGTTCTACATGTCTAGTAACATACCAAATGAAACCACCAATACCTTGTTCGTTAGCTCGTCTAACCATATCTTTGTGTGCATCTGGGTCAGACTTCTGCCAATCATAATAATCTTTAGCCATTAAAGCTAATGTACCTCGCTCATTAAAACCTGCAGAATAATCTTCAATCTTTGTGTAAGCTGCATTAGTTGCTTCCATGCCTGCACCAAAATCAATCTTGTCAGTATCAATACCCATTTGTTGTAAATCATATAAACTTGGATTGGTATCTTTCATGTTCAGAATACTTTCACCTTCAAGCTGTGTTTTAATAAACGCATCTTGCATATAATTTGCAAAAGCTGGCACACCTTGTCCAAAGTTATTACCATTTAATTTATCTGATAACCATTTTTGAAACTGTGTATCAAACGCAACTCTTTGATCGTTGTTATTTTTTAAATCCCAAACAACATCTGGTTGAGCTTTCTTAACAAATTGTAAAGCACGGTCATATTGTGCACCAAAATTAAAAACAACAAGCGTTTTCTTTGGATCTTACGTAATACTGCTTTCGTAATGAGAAGCTTGTCCGTTTATATAATTTTGATTATTACCAGCTCTAGCTTTAATTTCTGCTTCAAGGTCTTCAGCTGCTTTGACTCCTAATTCAGCCCGTGTCTTTGCCATTTCTAATGTAAAGTCTCTCATTTTTCTTCGGTCAGATTCAGCATTTGCTCTACCTTCTTTAGCAATAGTTTTAGCTAACTCTGCTGCTGCTTCAGCTTCTGTCTTTGCAGCTTCAGCTTCTGCTGTGTAATCATCAGCAACCACACCAAAACCTGTATTCATTGCTGTAGTAAAGTCATCACCAAATAACATAGCAATCATGCCAATAGCCATAGCTTTTCTAAATCTACTATCTACTGACGGAGAGTTTTTAAGGCTAAGTAAATAATTCTCAGCTTCTTTAATTGCTGCTTCATCTGTAACTGTGTCTGCCCATGATGCAAACTCGTTAAGTACTTCAATTGCTTTTGGGTCTGTGTCTTTAATTTCTTGTACAACTGCTGTTAAATCAATACCCTTATCGCCAGCCCAAGGCAAATCATTAAAGTTTTTTTCTAGCTCTTTTTCTTCTTCTTTAATTTCTTCTTGTGTTGCTAACTCTACTTCTGCAGCATGCAACTCAGAACCATCAAAACCCGGAGCAGTATAAGTTTTACCCTCGTGTGGGTTTATTCGTAATGGCATTGATATCTCACCAGCAACAACTTGCTCATAAACTTCAGGATGTCTGTCCCTTAATTCAAGCATATCCTGTTCATTGTAATCTTCAATTATTGCGGTTTGTGCATCTGCTCGGTCTGGGTCAGTAATTGCTAAAGTGCCTGTGTCGTTTTCAACAGTAGAACCAGATTGGTCAACAACTATATTTC
>UEXM01002076.1_pt1 | contig 15080 bp, 10 predicted proteins | sample 1796661 | NCBI WGS metagenome assembly UEXM01 (sample SAMEA4772469, study PRJEB27181) | metagenome | reverse complement strand
GTTATAACCACTTACCTACTATTTCGGGTAGGGTTCTAAGTTTAGGCGAAGGAGATGTTGGGTTAAATAAGCACCCAGACCATTTTACTAAACGTTGGGAGGTGCTTCAAGAATGTCTGAACTAAAAAGATTCCCGATCAAATATATAAGAGACTACATTAAAAAAGACTACAAACTCCGTGATGAATGTTACATATGTGGCTCTGTTCAGAATTTAGAACTTCATCATCTTTTTTCTGTAAGTCAGTTATTCAATGAGTGGTGTACTCGTAATAAGATTAATGAAATTGATACTGTTGAAAAAATTACTTCCCTTCGTGAAAAATTTGCAGTAGACTGTAAAGAAAGTTTAGACCATCATAACTTATTCACACTATGTAAATCTCATCATCAGAGATTACATACAATCTATGGGCAACGATACTCTAATCATTTAACTCTTAAAATTAAAAATTGGTTAGATATTCAGAAGGAAAAACATGGCAGATAATGATAGACGCGGTTTCAGAGAGTGGGTAGCAGAAAAGCTTAATCCTGCACAGCCTTCTATAGCTTCTCTTGAACCTTTTGCGTCTCCCGAAACTATAGTTGATTACGAACAGGCATATAGAGAGATTGAAGTTGTTCATCGTTCTGTAGAGATGGTAATCAACGCATTAACAGAGATTCCTCTTAATGTAACGGGTGGTTCTGCAAAAAAAGTAAATAAATTAATGAATATAAAGCCTAATCCTTTTGAGGATCGTGCTAGATTATTTAGAAGGGCTTTTTTAGATTTTCATTTAGATGGTAATGCATTTTTCTACTATGATGGTGAATCTCTCTACTTACTACCTGCTAATGATGTTGAGGTAGTTCCAGATGATCGTGCTTTTGTTTCTCATTATAATTACTTAGTTCATAATCAACAAGCTAGTGATTTTTATGGCTTTGGTCGTGGAAAACAAACTTCTAAAGCTGAATCTATTCGTTTTGAACCTTATGAAATTATCCATGTTATGGCAGAAAACGAATTATCCATTTTTAGAGGCACATCTAAACTTAAACCTATTATAAATTTGATGGAACTATACTATTATATGATTAAGTTCCAACGTCAGTTCTTTAAGAATAATGCACTTCCTGGTTTTGTGTTAACTACTGATAATATTCTTTCAAAAAGAGTTAAGGAAAGACTTTTAGAATCTTGGAGAACATCTTACACTACTATTTTTGATGGGGCTAGAAATCCAGCAATTTTAGACGGTGGCTTGAAAATTGATGAGTTTTCTACTAAATCTTTTGATCAACTTGATTTTGAGAACTCTATCGAAAGAATTCAACAAGATATGGCAAAGGCTCTAGGCGTGCCTTATGTTTTGTTAAAATCAGGTAATAATGCTAATATTGATGCAAATCAAAAGCTATTTTATTTACATACTATCTTACCTATCTTAAACCAATTCTGTTCAGCCTTCTCCCACTTCTTTAATGGGGGAGTCACTATCTCTCCAGATAGGCTCAGTGTTCCTGCCCTTCAGCCTGATAATAGGACTCAAGCCGTTTACTATTCAACTCTGGTAAACACAGGAATTATCACCCCAAATGAAGCCCGTGAAGGATTAAGATTTCCAAAAATGGAAAATAATGATACCATAAGAATACCACAGAACATTACGGGTAGTGCAACTGATGCAACCCAAGGTGGAAGACCCTCTCAAGAGGAATCTAATAATTTAGAGGATACAACAAATGAATAAAACTCTCTATTTAAACAGTTCCTTCGAAACTAAAGCACTTAAAAAAGGTTCTAATACTTTAAAGATTGCTGGTTATGCTAACACTACTGCAAAAGATCGCTCTGGCGATATTGTCACTGCTGAAGCGTGGGCTAAAGGCGTTGAAAATTATCGGCGTAACCCAGTTCTTTTATATCAACATAAACATGACTGCCCTATTGGTCGTGTAGACAATATTCGAGTTGATAAAAAAGGTATTTTTGTTGAATGTGCTGTTTCTGAAGCAGCTGAAAAAACTCACGGAGTTCAAACTCTTATTAAAGATGGCGCGTTAAAAAGCTTTTCTGTAGGATTTAGAGTAAAAGACGGAAAATATAATCGTGAAGACGATTCTATGATGATTACTGACGTAGAACTACTAGAAATTTCTGTAGTTTCTGTTCCTTGTAATCAGGACTCTCTTTTCTCTATCAGAAAATCTTTTGATTCAGATGAAGAATTTAGCGAGTTCAAAAAGTCTTTAAAAGAGGCTGACACCGAAGAAATCAAAAAGATGCGTAAAATAAAAGCAGGAATCACCGACATGAGCGATGGTCACTATCATACAGTTGAAATGGATGATGGTGGTAATGGGGTAACAACCTACGCATCTCATATGCAGAACCATGCTCATAAAATTGTTGCTGGTGTTATATTAGAAGCCGAAGGGCATTCTCATGACATCACAATGGCAGGTGTTCCGATTCATAGCACGGAGGAGGGCGAAGTTATTAACGAACGTCCGATGTCTCCAACCGAGGAGGAAGCAATGAGTAACTCAAAAGAAGAAGAAGTTACTGAAATCAAAGCTGAAGAAGCTGAGATCGAAGTAGCCGAAACTGATGTTGAAGTAAAATCAGAAGAAGTTTCTGAGGAAGTTGTTGAAGAAACAGCTGAAATTGAGGAAGCTACTGAAGATAAAGCTGATACTGAAGAAGTTGAGGTCAAAGCTGAAACTGAGGAAGTAGTCACTGGTATGGAAAAGGATGATGAAGAGGAGCTTGAAATTAGAGATCCTATGGCATCTATCCCGTTCACAAACTTGCTTTCCGAAGATGCAAGCAAACTTCAACATGGTGATCTTGTAAACTATCAAGAAAAAATGTTTAAAGTCACTAATGTCGCTACAGAGCAAAACCCAATCTTTAAATTTTTAGAGGTTGACGCTAATGGCGAAGACTGTGATAATGTTGTTAATGTGAAAACAGAAGAACATTCACAAGTCGAAAAATCTACAAGTGAAGACGCGGTTATAAGCGAGAGCCCTACTAAAGAGCTTCACGAAAATTCTGATAAGGAGAAAGACGAAATGGCTGATCAAGTCGTAGATACAATCGATCTTACTAAAGCTGTACCAGCTGAAGAGATCAAAAAAGAAGCACCACGTGCTACAGTGTCTGAGCCTGCAGTTGCTGAACTGGTCCAAGAGGCCGGGAACGCTATCGTGAAGGAAGCAGACGCTGCTGACCAGCAAATGCTGGTTAAAGGTGATAGCAATAATGCTTATACACCGCATGAGTCAGAGCAAGTTGCAGAACTTAAAGCTCAGATGAATAAATACCAAGAAGAGATCGCTGCATTGCAGCGTTCAAAAATGCACTTCCAGGAGCAGAGCCGCAATGCAGCTCAGTATTCTGAAAAAGATATGGCTAACGCCGTTCTTGTTGCGAAATTGCTTAACAAGCGTGATGTCTTTGACACCAAAGTCGGTGCCAAGATGAAAGCTGTTACATCTGTTGATCAGTTCTTGAGCAACTTCTCACAAAATATTTACACCGAAATGGAACAGCAGCTAGTTGTTGCTCCAATGTTCAATCGTATGGCTGTTGACGCGAAAACATTCCGCGTACCAGTAGCTGACGAAGATGCAGACGGTGATGTAGCACAATTTGCTTCTGGCACATTTGCTACAGGTATTGCTGACGCAACCCGCGTACCAACCAGCAACCAGAACACCATTAGCTCAGTGGACTTTACTCCACATAAGTTCATGGCTACCACACACCTCGCAAAAGACGAAGAAGAAGATACAGTTCTTCCTTTGCTCGACTTCTTGCGTGCAGCTGCTACACGTCGTTTAGCCCGTGCTATCGATAAAGCAATTCTACGTGGAACTGGTGCACTGACTGGATTTACAGCAGCACCAACAAATGCAATTACAGCCGGTACTGGTTATGCGTCTGTCATCGAAGGTATTACTAACCTTACAAGTGACGTAGGCGCCGGTCTGACTGTGGACACAGGTTCTGCAAACGATAAAGCTGATCCGTCAGATATCGCTGCAGCCCGCACTAAGCTTGGCAAGTATGGCCTTCAGCTTGGTAATGACCTTGTGTACTTAACATCAATCGAAGGTTACAACAACCTTGTTACAACTTCTGACTTCCAGACAGTTGACAAGTTTGGTCCAAACGCTACTTACCTCACAGGTTCAGTTGGCGCCGTTTACGGTATCCCAATTGCAATCACTGAGTTCTTAGATGTCGTTGGTGGATCTAACCGTCATCTCGGTGTTCTCTGTTATAAGCCTGGCTTTATGATCGCAGAACGTCGCGGTATTGAGATTGAGAGCGAGTACGAACCACGTCAGCAGGTTACTGCTATGTACATGAGCACTCGTATTGACTTTAAAGCTCTTACGACTAACTCAGCATCAGCTCTTGACGCTACTAAGTACAGCTACGCTGTTACAATTGAAGCTGGCTAAGTTTAGCTTAGACATCTTTGAACTACACAGGGGGAGGCGGTCAACGCCTCCCTTTTCATTATACGAGCAATCAGAAGAGGAAGAATGGGTAAATTAACATGGTAGATCGTTTAGAAGAAAATTTAGGAAAGTATGCTTTTGTATCATTAGCACAAGTTAAAGATTATCTAAGTATTTCGTCTAATAGTCAAGACGGTAGACTTGCTAATATAATTAACTATGCCACAGGCGTAGTTGAGCATTATATTGGGCAAGAAATGTTGGCTAATGACTATGTTGAAGTATTTGACGGAGGAAAAACCTCTGTTATGTTATCAAGATTACCTCTTTCAAATGTGTATCAAGTTTCTGAATTTAATGGTACAGAAGATGTAATCTTAGCTGATCCAACAACTATAGGCAGACCCGTAACTACACAAGAGACTGATGCAACAACTTTAAGCTTTATTAATGATGCTCATATCAACACAAGAATTAAAAGATTTGGAAAATCGTCTCTTGAGCTTAATACTAGTGATTACCTCTTAGGTAGTACTGTATCTTCAGACTTAAAATTCGAAGAGGGTGATTTTACCATTGAGATGTTTATTCGTGTAGATGAAGCGGCATTACAAGATAATGTACTATTTTCAATTAACACAGACGCTTCAAATTACATGCAATTTAGATTAGCGAGTCAAAAAGGTTTAGCATACGAAGCAAATGTTTCAGGAACAGCAACTGTAATTGAAGGAGCCAATACCTCTGTCGAAACTCAGCAGTTTGCTAAACGTCGTTTTGCACACGTTGCCGTGTCTCGCGATTTAACAGAAGAAAAGCTATATTTACACTATAATGGTAATGTGATTGCTGATGCGTCCTTTACTGAGGCAAATTTAACATTTACAAGTAATGTTGAGATAGGAACTACATTTAAAGGTTACATGGATGAGATTAGAGTATCAGATAAAGCTAGATATTCATCTGCTGATTTTACTCCACCAACAAAACGATTTAGACCAGATGGAGAAACTATTTTCTTAGTTCATTTTGATGGTAAGAATGATGCTACTGAAACAAAAGATGTTCATAACGCAGTTAATGAGTATAATTTTTCTCGTGATATGGGAGAAGTAACTCGTGACGTAGGTGCGGTTGGTGTAAGAGGTTCTTTCCCAACGGTTCGTAATAGCTATCCATCAATGACCTTAGCTGGGTCTCCTTCATTTGCACCTTTTCCTTCTGGTGTGAAAGTAGAGTACCGTGCAGGTTATGAATCGTCTGACATACCACAAGATATTCAACTTGCAACACTTGATATGATAAAACTTCTTTATAAGCAAGACCAAGAAAAACGCGGCTTTTCATTTGAGGGAGAGCGGGGAGAGTCTTATCCTTTAGCAGGTAATTTCCCACCACATATTCGTCGTATTTTAGATTTATATAGGATCATTGCGTGACTTTTAAGTTAAATACTAAACTAATATTTGACGGTAAACCTCCTAAAGAGTTTTTAAAGGCTGCCAAAGACTTGAAAACAGGTAAGTTTAAGACTAGCCCTAAAGAAAGAGCCAGAATTCTAAATCTATCATCCTTATCTGACTTTTTCTCTGGAAAAGGAGTACGATCTGGTTATGGTATTGAAGGTTTGTTTAGTGGGTTTTTAGGGGAACCCAACAAAGCAGAAGCTGCAGGAAAAGGTTATGTAGCTCCATTATCTACTCCTGATATTGAAGTTGGACCAAAGGACCTTCGTGCTATATATGGAAATGAATTAGCAGAACAGATGATTGCTGAACAACAAATTGTTGAGCAGCAAACAGGATTAAATCTAAAAGGTCTTGTAACTGCAGAAATAAAACAAAACGCTGTATCAGGAGGTAAAAAAACCGAATCTGTCACACAGCAAACACCTGGTCAACCTACTATTGATATGCTAAGTAAAAGAACTGCAAAAGCAATGACTACAGGTCCCAGAGGTATTGCAAAAAAGACCCTTATGGATTGGTTTTTAAATGAAGCAGATCCTGCTTATAGAAAACTTGTAATAACCGCTATTAGACAAAAAATTGTAAACCTTAAGACAGTTACTTATATTGATGAGAGGGGTGGTTTTTTAAAAAAGCCATCTGTTGCGATAACTCCTGGTGCTGGTAGAATATTAGAGATAGAAAACCTAACTAAATTTCGCCAATTTATAACCATCGAACTTTTTGGGTCTAGAACTACAGGTTTTGGGTCTATTCAATATAATTTAAATGCAGCTGCTTATGCATTGCTAAAAACTAAGTCAGTTCCTATAACTGATCAAGTTATGAAAAAAATAGGCGATAATTTTGGTGATAGGCTTTTACAGTACTATGTTCGTGGTGGAGCATCGAAACTATTAGCAAAAAGATCTGGAATTGAGCTAGTTCAGACTTACGCAGAACTGATTGCTTTAGCTGATCAATTTGATCCGTCAAGGGGTGGAGAACCTTTTAAACTTCTGACTGAGATAGATTTAACCTCTAAAATGGGTGCTGTTGCTACAAAATCTACTTCAAAAGGAACTCGCAAAAGAAAACTCAAACCAGATATCCAAGATCAGATAAGTAGAGAGCAGATAGAAGCTTTAGCTCGTAGAATGTTTAGAAGTAAAATGCCTAAAGGAATGCCTGGTGGTCCTCCAAAACCTAATGCAGCAATACTTACAGAACGCACGGGTAGGTTTGCAGAGTCTTTTCAAATTATTAACTTTAATAAGAAGAGTGGAATTATTAACTACACTTACGATCCGATTTACAATGTTTTTGAGAGTGAGCGTAGAGCACCAAGTAAACTTATCGAAGAGCAAGGATTACGTCCTGCAGTTCAACAACTAATTGGAAAATATTACAGGTTTATTAGAAAATAATGGCATCAAGACGTACAGAGATAACAGATTTTTTAGTTACACAGCTCAAAGAGATTGATGGCGCAGTCTCTGGGTTTAATAGTGGGTATACATATACACAGAACTTGTTCAACAATGTGTATCGAAGAGTAAAGTTTTTAGATGAAGTCAACGACTTTCCAGCGCTATACGTAAGCGCTGGTACCGAAATTCGAGATTTTGAATCTAAAAGTTTGACGGTAGCAACATTAGACGTTACCATAAGAGCATACGTATTTGGGGAAGATAATTCTCAAAGCCTCATAGATGATCTAGTTCAAGATATAGAACACGTTATCTATTCACTAGGAGACAATCCTGATAAGGGTATACTAGATATAACAATAGATAGTATTAGCCCAGATGAAGGTTTAGCAATTCCTTATGGATTAGCAGAGGTAATATTAACGACAGTCTATAGACTAGACGGATAAGGAGAAAAGGGATGGCATCTCTTAATTTACAAAGAAATTCAGAAGTATTTTTGTCCACCAAAGATATTATCAATGGTGCAGCTGCAGCTGATTTGCGACCAACTAATACTTGGAAGCTAGAAGTTCTTGCAGGCTTTGCAGTGAGTTCTTCAGCAGCAACTCAGGATATCACTTCACTTGAATCTGGAATTACACCAGACCGCTCGCAGCAGCGTTTTAATACTGCTATCAACCCTGTAGACTGGAACTTTCAAGTATACCTACGTCCTACAGGCGTTAACACTGGTGCGGCTGGAGGCACAACCACAGCAGCTACTAACCAGACAGGCAACGTAAAACCAGTTGCAGATTGGTTTATGTGGCAATCACTGGTATCTAATACTAAAGTAGTAGCTACAGATGCTGACGGACTACACGAACGTTCTGTTTGGAGAACAGGCGGTAAGCTACAAACTACTAATGTTGCAGCTGCGGCAGGTAGTAGTTCATCACGTTCAAATTTCTCAACAGCTGTTGAGAACCATTTGTATTTCAAACTTGATAACGTAATTTATCAGGTTTCTAATGCTACAGTAAATGGTGCATCTGTTGATGCGGGTATTGAAGAAATTGCTACAACAACTTGGTCAGGTTTCGGAACAACCATGAAAGAACTTACAGGAAGCGCACGTGATGTTGCGATTGCTGTTTTTGGGGGAACTCTGAATAGTGGATCTACTGTTACCGCTAACTCAGGCTTCCAAACAATGAGTGCTGCAGCTACCGAATCAGCACATTATCACCCATACAACCAAATGAATGTTGCAGGTGCAGCCTCAACAAACTCATTTATTAAAAATCGTCTTAGTGCGATTGAATTCCACCATAAAGCTTCAGCTGGTGGATCTGATGAGAAGTTCGTCTTCCCAGTTACAGCATTAAGCTTTGATTACAACAACAATATTACATACCTAACCCCAGAAGAATTGGCTGCTCTTAACGAGCCTATTGGTCAGTTTACTGGTTCTCGTGCAGTCACAGGTTCTGCTACCATGTATCTTCGTTCTGGAGATCTTGAGTCAGCTGGCTTCTTACGTAATATTTCTGAAGATTCACGTACTTCTTCTGCACAAACTTCAAACGCTAATTTAATCATCGGCGGAACAACAGCTCCTTACGTAGCGTTCCAGCTTGATGCTTGTCAGTTTGAATTCCCAACTATTGGTGTTGAGGATGTGATCTCAATGACCGTTAACTTTGTTGCTCAGGAAACAACAGCAAACAAAGGTGACGGAGGTGAAGTAACAATCTTTGCCGCTAAATAATTAAAACATATCTGAGGGGATTATAAATGTTTTTACCAGAAGAGTGCCTATCACTTGCAAATCAAGGTCTCCCCTCACCTTTGACTAGCAGATTCGTGATAGGCACTCGTTTTTTTCCGAGGGGATACTATGAGTAAAATTAAAAATCTAGTTGCAAAAGAAACCACAACCTGGGTAGAGTTCCCAGACGTTGAGGGTTTTGAAGTCAATATTCGCTTTTTGAATCGCGAAGACCTAATGAAAGTGCGCAACGCTTCTTTAACATATAAATTTAATAAACGCACACGTCAGCGTGAAGAAGAAATCGACAATGATCGTTTTCTTGAAAATTATGCTGAAAAAGCTATTGTCGGTTGGAAAGGCTTAAAAGTTAAGCATCTTCCTCTTCTTCTTCCTGTTGATATTTCTGGAATGGACGCCGCTGACGAAATCGTGTACAGTGATGAAGAAGCTGTAGAATTGCTTAAATCATCATCAATATTTGATCAATTTATTACAGACGCCATGAACGATTTTGAGCAGTTTTCAAAAAAGAAGGCTGAAGACAACGTAAAAAACTAACTGACTACCTCCGCAACTCTTTATTTGCTGGGGGTATGGACCAAGATCAGTATATTATGATGTGCGAGCAGATGGGTTGGGAGCCTGATGAGAGTCAAATGCCTAAAGACCCCTCCACTCTAGCAGAAACATGTCAGCAAGCTCTTATTTTGCTTAACGTTTTACCAGATCGTTGGGATGGCACAAGTGGTTCTTGGTTTGGAAAAGACTACGCTGGTCTTGACACTATCATGAGTATATATCAGATGGATGATAGGCGTGCTGTGTTTGATCTTTTACAAATTGCAGAAAAAGAATTAGGTGATTTTTATGCCCATAGGCAAAAAGAAAGAGAATCATTAGCTAAAGTGAAAAGAGGTTAGGTTTGTCAAAGAATACTAGAATCGGCGTTATCATGGAGTCAAAGGGTGGCAAAAAAGTCGCCCAAGACTTAGATAACGTCGCTAAAGCTACCGAACGAGTAGGAAAAAATCAAACTAGACTTGGACAAGCGTCAGCCTCTGCTGGACGCTCTTTTGCTGCCCAATCACAAGGTTTAGGCGGCATAGTTGGCGTGTATGCTGCCGCTGCAGCAAACGTATTTGCGTTAACAGCTGCCTTTACTGCTCTTAATCGTGCAGCTCAATTTGAAACAATTCTTCGTGGTACAGAACAGTTAGCTAATGCTGTCGGTACAGATGCTAATTCTGTTGTTAAGTCTCTTAAATTAGTTACCGCAGGACAACTATCTATTGTTGAAGCTGCTACTCAAGCTAACCTCGCGCTTTCTGCGGGGTTTAACATAAAACAAATTGAACAACTAGGTCAAGTGTCTTTAAAAGCTTCTCGTGCTCTTGGACGAAATCTTACAGATTCTTTCCAACGTATTACTCGTGGTGCTATTAAGCTTGAGCCAGAACTACTTGACGAAATTGGTATTTTTACACGTATTGAACCTGCTGTTGAAGCATATGCCGCATCAGTTAATAAATCAGCCTCATCCTTAACCCGTTTTGAAAAACGTCAAGCCTTTGTTACGCAAGTAATTAAGGATGGTGAAGCTGCGTTTTCTGATATCACTAACACCTCTGAAACTACCCAAGAAGTTTTTGAAAAACTTGTAGCTAATTTTTCTGATCTAGCAATTGTTACTGCTAAAGTTGTAGCTGATGCTTTAGTTCCTTTCGCAAAATTTCTTGACGAAAACTTAGGTACTAGACTAGCCCTTTTAGGGGGTATTGGTCTTTTAGTGTTTGGTAGGTTAGCAGGAGCTATTCGATTATTCGCTACAGAAGGATTAGTTACTCTAGGCACAAAATTAACTGGTATTGCAGCTCAATTCGGATTGACTTCTAAAAAAGCATTAGAATTTGCTGCAGCTGGTGCGGCTGCTCAAGCTGCATTCGTAGGTGGCGGCGCACTGCCTGGCGCTGGTAGAGCTTATGGAGCCGAATTAAAGCGTCAGCTAGGAGAAGGACTTACCACTCGTCAAGCCTTGGTCGCTAAAAAAGAAGTTCTAAATCTTCAAACAAATGAAGTAAATTTGCAAAAAGCTATTAATCAAAATTTAAAAGATGGTCTTATAAGTCAAAAAGAAGCTACTGCGGAAACAGGTAAGTCTCAAATAAGAAAAGGTGCTTTATTACAAACAGAAAATCTGATTACAGCACAATTAGCCGCACAAGGTGGCCTTTCAAAAGTTTTAGCTGCGGGCCTTAACTTTGCCGCTGCTGCCGCTGCTAAACTAGCTACTTTTCTTAGCCTAGCATTGGCTGCTTTTAACGTAGTTGCGATTGCATTAGTAGGTTTACAACTTGTTGGCACTCTTTTTGACGTAGACCTACTAGGTATGGTAACAGATGGTTTTAAAAAATTAACAGCTGAATCTAGAAGAACAAAAGAAGGTTTAGAAGGCATCACTGAAAATATTAAGTCCACAGATGACTCTTTTAAAGCGTTTACTAGAAATATAGGAGGCTCTACTGCACAAAAAATGATTGCATTTAGTGACGCGGCTGAACTGAGCGGCGAAACTCAAGCAGGTCTTAGCAATAATATAAGAGATGCGAGAATACAACTTGCAGCCTACGGAAGAGCAAACTATAAGGCTTCGCTATCAGACGAAGAGAGAGCAGAGGCCATCAAAAAGGTAGAAAGAGAGCTCAGAGCAAACCTAGTTGCTCAGAAGCTATCAAGCGAAGAAACTAAGAGATCTGCCCTCCTTGTAGGAACATTAGCTGAAACTTCAGATGTATCAGCAAAATCCTTATCAGAAGCTTCTAATAAAGGGCTACTAAAATTTGATGAAGCAACTAAATCAGTTATCCTTCAACTTGAAAGTGGTTCTCTAGCTATTGGTACATTTAAAGATGATACTATAACGTTAAAAGATGATATAAATCTTGGAGCCGCTGTTGCTGCTGACTTTGCTAATAAACTAGAAAATTTAAGAAAAAAACTTGCTAACGGCACTATATCAGCTGATAAGGCTGGTACAGCTTTTGGAGTTCTCGCAAGTCAGGCCGAGAAAGCCGCAAAATCATTAGAAGATAATGACTTTGCAGATGGTGCTGATCTTATAAGAAGAAATATGGATTTAGCACGTAGTAGCACTGGAAAACTTGTAGAACAGATTGTCGCTCTAAATCAATTTGGAAAACTGCTTTCAAAAACTTTTTCAGGAGCATTTACAGCCGTAGATGAGGCTGTGACTTCTGGGCGCTTTAACGCTTTTGATGGAAGCTTTGCAAAAACTCAAGAGGAACAAGATAGAAACAGAGTTACTCTTAATGCAGAAATTGTGAAACAGTTTAGAGAGCAGAAAAAAGAATACGAAAACTTAGTTACTCTCGGTGAGGCAACCGAAGACCAGTCAGCACTGTTTAGAGAAAGACAAGACGCTGCAAATAAAATTATTAAGGGGACTGCTGGCGAATCTCTTCAGTTAGTGTTTACTCTTGATAAACAACGTAAAGCTGAAGAAAAGAAGCTAGAAGCTTTACAAAACCAATTAAAAATCCAAAAAGAACAAAATAAACTATCACAAATTGGTCTGGACATAGCAGAACAGCAAGCTGATTTATCTATTCAAAAAAATGAACAACAAGCTGATCTTAAGATTTTAGAGAATCAAAATAAGCTTATTGATCAGCAGGTAAAAAATCTAGAAAAGCAACTAGATTCTGCTAAAGATCTTTTGAAACTTGATCAAGATCGTGCAACAGCTATAACAAATCAACGCGATGCTCAAAGAGACTTACAAAATTTACGTGATAGAAATGCTTTAGAACTAGCTCAAAGAAGAGCAGATCAAAATTTAGATGTTGCTGATACTAGAGGTATTTCTAGTCCTAAAGCGTTAAGTGATCTTAGAATAAAAGCAGCTGAAGCTGCAACAGCTCTTGAATTACAAGCAATTGAGCAACGTCGTCAAGTAGCGATTGACGACTATATAAACCAAACACAGGCTGTAGACGATAAAGTTGCTCTGCTAGTTAAAGAGTTTGAACTTGAAAATCAAAAGCGTCAAAATGCTGAAAGTGCTATACGCAGAGAGCAAGCTATTGCTGATCAAAAAGCTTCAAATGCTTTATCAAATAATACTGCCGAGTTTGAAATTATAGCCAGTAGATATGAACAAATAGCCCAGCAACGAACCTTAGCAGATCTTCAAGCTAAAATAGCTAAAGAACAAAAGATAAGTGAACTTACAATTTTACAAGCGAACGCAGAATTAGTTGTACAGAGAATTGCTGCTGAAAAAGAGATTCTAAAAGGCAATGAAACAATTGTTAATTCGATGATCAAAGCAGCTAATTTATTGAAAGATGGAACGCTATCAGAAGTAAGTATTGACACCTCAGGCATAAATACAGAAAATATTACTGGTACTTTAAAAGCTATTACAGATCAGGTAAAAGCTACAAACGATATTTATACAGAACAAACAAAAGCTGCTAAAATTGTTCAAGACACTGCTATAGCTGGATTAAATGTTACTCTTGATAAGAATATGCGCGAAAAAACAGCTATTGAAGAACAACTTAGTGCTACTACTAAACTTAATGAGTCTAAGCTTACAGGTTTACAAAATGAACGCACAATAGCCCAAGCTATTCTTGATGGAAAGATTAGTCTTGCTGAGTTAGAAAAGAAATCAATAGCTGATGTATTAATAATGCAAATGGAAAAAGCTGGAATCGAAAGAGAAACCGCTATTGCAGGACTAGAATATGCCAAAGAAAAAGCAAGATATGAACTAGATTATCAAGCAAGAATGGACGCAGCTAATGCGGCTACACAAGCTATTGTTGCGGATTACGTTGATAACGGCTTAATGAAACTAAATGATGCTTTAATTGATGGTTCGATTACTATGGGTATGGTAGGAAATACCTTTAAAGACATGGTTGGAAATATGCTTCGTGATATCCAGAAGGCTGTATTCCAAAAAACAATTTCTGACCCTATAGCTGGTATCATTTCTTCCAGTGTTGGAAGCATCTTTCCTACTGGAACACCTAGTGCTCCAATGGTGCCTGAGGGCATGAATTCGGGCGGTCGCGTTCACATGGCTGGCGGCGGTATGAAGCGCGATAGAGTACCTGCAATGTTGGAGCCAGGCGAGTTTGTCATGCGTAAAGACGCTGTAAAACAGTTTGGTGTCGGCGCTATGATGCGTATGAATGCTGCTCCACGTGGTTTTGCAAGCGGTCAACTTGTTACTAGTGGGTCTAACAGTGTGTCAAGAGCTAGAGAAATTGGAGATCTAAACCAAGCTGCAACAGACGCATGGATTAATGGCGAAAGATTAAGTTCAAACAAGACAATCCATGATGCTAGATTTAGAGCGCTAAACGATCCTAAACTTAAACAACAGAATAGTGCTTCATTTAAATCAGTAGATAGCTCTTTTGATAGATTTTTTAGTGATGCACCTTTATCTGGTTCAACAAACCAATTTGAACTTCAGAACGCAATTACAAATAAAGCCATTCAAGGTGCTTCCTTTGATCCAACAAGTGCTTTAGCTGGGATGTTAGGAGCTGACGGCTCCAGAGGTTTTCCTCTCTCTGTCACGGCTGCGCTCTTAGGTCTTGATGTTCCTATGTTATTTGCAAAAGAACCATCTGCAGCCTCTCTTTCCCAAAGAAAAGCTAGAGCAGTAGTTAATCAAAGAACAGGACAAATGGCTACAGGCTTTAAAAATTCTTTTAAAGCTGGTGATGTTACTAGTTCAGGCAACTTTATGAGAGCTGATGAAACAGGTGTGGTTTCTGGTATAGATCCTTTTGCCCTTGATAAACTTGGATATAGTGGTGAGGTCGCTGCAACAATGGGAGGCTCAAAAGGATTTAGAGCTACTGGGTCAGGCGTAGAGTTTTCAAGCTTAAGTGACTTTATCACAGCAAACTTTGTAGCCCCTGGTCGTCAGTCGGCTTGAGC
>UEXM01001792.1_pt1 | contig 15081 bp, 11 predicted proteins | sample 1796661 | NCBI WGS metagenome assembly UEXM01 (sample SAMEA4772469, study PRJEB27181) | metagenome | reverse complement strand
ATGATAACTGATCCCGTAGCGAAGAAATACTTAGAGCGCTATGAACGCGCAAAGTCTAAGCGCGAAAATTTCGTTCCTTTGTTTGAAGAGTGCTATGAGTATTCTCTTCCGCAGCGGGAGTCATTTTATCACGAAACCATTGGGCAGCGCAGAGATGATAAGATCTTTGATGAAACTGCCGTTGTGGGTGTGCAAGAGTTTGCATCACGCTTGCAGTCTGGCCTTGTGCCAAACTTTGCAAGGTGGGCAGATCTTACTGCTGGCTCTGAGGTTCCTAAAGAACAGCGCGATGGCGTCAACAATGAGCTTGATGAAGTTACAGAATATGTTTTTGAAGTAATTCAAAACTCAAACTTTGCCCAAGAAGTCCATGAGTCATTCATGGATTTGGCAGTCGGGACTGGCGTTCTGGTTTGCGAAGAGGGGGATGCAGTACATCCAGTTTCTTTCTCAGCTATTCCTTTGCCTCATGTCATTCTGGATACTGGCCCCGACGATAAAATTGACCATGTTTATCGTGAGCGCAAAGGTATTCGGTTTGATCAACTGCCCATTCTATATCCCAAAGCGCAGTTAAATCCTCAACTGCAATCAATGATGACCAACAGCGCAGATAAAACAACAACTGTGCTTGAGCTTATCTGTCGTGATTACTCTGTTAAAAATGAAGAAGCATATCTCAGCTATGCATTCTGCATGACAACCAACACAGTGATTTATACAAAAGCAATGAAGGGCATCGGATCTAATCCTTTTATTTGCTTTCGATGGTCTAAGTGCGCTGGTGAAGTCTATGGCAGAGGCCCACTTATCAACGCGCTTAGCGCGATTAAAACAACCAACCTTACAGTAGAACTCATTCTTGAGAATGCACAGATGGCAATATCTGGTGTGTATCAAATGGAGGATGATGGCGTAATTAATCCTGATACAATTAATTTGGTTCCGGGGTCGATTATACCAAAAGCTATGGGTTCTGCGGGGTTGCAGCCTATACAAGCCGCAGGGGATTTCAATGTCGCACAACTTATACTCTCGGACATGCGCCTCAATATCAAACGCGCATTATACAATGATATGCTGGGCAACCCAGATAGGACTCCAGCCTCCGCTACCGAGGTGGCAGAACGCATGGCAGATCTGTCTCGCCGCATTGGTTCTGCGTTTGGAAGGTTACAAGCCGAACTTGTTCAGCCGGTATTGCAAAGGGTTATTTATATACTCAAAAAACAGGGTCGCATTGAGGTTCCAACGGTCAACGGCAGAGAAGTTAAAGTAAAGTCTGTATCTCCACTGGCGCAAGCGCAAGCAAACCAAGACATCTCTTCGATTGCTCGCTTCTTAGAATTAGTTAATGGAACCTTTGGGCCAGAGATGACAATGGTATTAATTAACTCAGAAGAGACCGCTGCACATCTTGCTAAGAAGTTTGGTGTACCTGACTCCTTGATTCGTGATGAAGAAGAGCGTAAGCAGATAGTTGCAATGATGCAGCAAATGCAACAGCAACAAGAAGAGGTTCCGCTTGAGTAAACAATCTGCATACGTTCCGTTAGATGGAATAATGCGTCCTAAGCAAAAGGATCAACAGATTAGTCAAAATATAGCGCAGATCTTCTCTAGCCCAACGGGTAAAGAAGTACTGCGCTATTTGCGTTCTATTACTATTGAAAGCGTATACGGCCCTAATGTTACTGGCGATGAGTTGCGTCACATGGAAGGTCAGCGTTATTTAGTTGGCTTGATTGAAAGACGAGTAGAACACGCACATAGGATTAAAAAAGATGTCTGAAGAAAGTTTAATTCAAGAAGGCGGTGCGTATGGCACAGCACCAGAAAACTCTGCGCCAGCGCCAGAAAGACCTGAGTGGCTACCAGAAAAGTTTAACACTGGAGAAGATCTAGCAAAATCTTACAGCGAATTATCTTCTAAGCTTGGAGCTAAAGAGGAATCTATGCGCGAGCAGATGATGCAAGAGATTCAAGAAAAGGCTTTTGAAAACAGACCGGCATCTAAGGGCGAGTATGTACTGCCTGATATTATTGATGAGAATAGCTCTGTTGATAATGACCTTCTTGATTGGTGGTCTACTCACGCGTTTGAAAGCGGCATGAGCCAAGACGAGTTTCAAGAAGGCATTGAGATGTATGCCAAGGCATTTGGCAATGGGCCAGATCTTGAGGCTGAAGCTGAAAGGCTTGGTGATAATGCCAATCAGCGCATTGAAGCTGCTTCTTTGTTTGCTAATCAATTCTTTCCTGCAGATGCATTGCCAGCAATTGAACGCATGTGTGAAACAGCAGACGGCATTATTGCCCTTGAGGCGATAATGGAAGCGACTAGAGATCCGTCACCAACAACAGACGCGCAGCCATCATCTCAAATAACACAGCAAAGCTTAGAAGAAATGATGAAAGATGAGCGCTATTGGAATGCGTCAAAGCGCGACTCTCATTTTGTTAAGCAGGTAGATGAAGGCTTTAAGCGTCTGTATGGATGATGAGGTAAAAATACTAACAAGGGGCGACTATTACATGACGCCCCTTAAATCATTTCATCGGGAAGAGTTTAAAGAAAATCTATCCGAAGAAAATAAACAAGAGCTTGCTATGTTAGGGCATACAGATCTTGATGAAGTCTTCAATGTTATGAGCGAAACAGCGCAAGCTTACGTTGTGCGGCGCACTGGCAAGCCACTTATATTTGTTGGTGGCATACTCTATAGCAATGGTGACACTGAGTTCCCCCAAATGTTTGCTCTGTTTTCAGATAAGGTTAAAGATAACTTTAAGCTGTTGGCTAGGGGTTCAAAAATGCTGATGAGCTTCTTTGATCAAAGCGAAATGAATATGTCTATGACTGTTTTAGCTAAGAATGAAGCTATGGTTCAGTGGGCAACATGGCTTGGATTTGAAGCTATCGGGGTACAAACATCAAATAATCATGATTATGTTGAATTTGTACGTTGCAATTTTAGTAAAAAAAATGTTTCACATGAAACATCAAGGCCCGTAATGCACTGAGCAGCCCGTTAGGACACCTGCATTGAAGTGATAAGCGGACACCCACGATACCAAATGCAACCTTAAAAAGGACTTCTTGAAATGGCTAATACTATTGACCAAGCCTTCATCAAGCAGTTTGAATCCGATGTGCATATGGCGTATCAGCGTATGGGTTCCAAACTGCGTAATACTGTACGGACTGCCAATGTAACTGGTTCGACTGTACGTTTCCAAAAAATTGGAACCGCTGAAGCAAGCACTAAGTCACGCAACGGCAATGTAACTCCGATGGAATTGGCTCACACCACTGTTGAGGCAACGATGTCAGATTACTATGCAGCAGAATATCTTGATAAACTTGATGAGTTAAAGATCAACATCAATGAGCGTCAAGCTGTTGCACAATCAGCCGCAGCCGCACTTGGTCGCAAAACTGATAGCATTCTGATTACGGCAATGGACGCGGGTGCAAACTCAACTCAAATTCACAATACAAGCTCAGCTGTTGAGAAAGCAGACCTACTGTCTGTATTTGAAACATTTGGATCGGCAGATCTTCCAGAGGATGGGCAGCGTTATATTGCTATGCATCCAAAGGGTTATGCTGACTTGTTTGCTATTACAGAGTTTGCTTCTTCTGACTTTGTTGGAGAGCAGAACTTGCCATATGCTGGCGGTATGACAATGAAAGAATTCTTGGGCTTCAAGATCTTTTCAACATCTGCTGTCGCTGCTGGTAAGAGCATGTGTTACCACACAACTGCGATTGGTTTGGGCATCAACTCTGATGTCTCAACTGAGATCAACTATGTTCCTGAGAAAGTTTCTCACCTTGCAACATCTATGATGTCTATGGGTTCTGTTGTTATTGATGACAACGGTATCTATGAACTCTTAGACAACAACACATAAGGGGTCTGAACATGGCTTATAATGCAGCAAATTTGACTCGCCTTGCTGGTGCGTCTAATGGCTCTCTCTGGTTCTACACTTCAGCGGATGCAATCGCTGCGGTAAATACTTCTGGCTACTTTAACGATGCAGCAAACATGCTTGCAGTTCGTGACGTAGTTATTTGTGTAGACACAAACACGCCAACAACAAACTTTGTTAATGTGTTATCAAACACTGGCTCAGTTGTTGATGTTTCAGATGGCACTGCCATTGTTGAAACTGACGGCGATTAATAGGGGTGGGGGCGCAAGCCCCCATACTTTTACATGGCAGTAACAAGTACTTCAGCAAACTCAGCGGTAGATGTATCAAGCCGCGCTCTCATCTTAATAGGTGCAGAGCCAATTACATCTTTTGATGATGGGAATAATGAAGCGCTTGTTGCTTCCAACATGTATGAAGACGTTGCTAGGTCTTCACTGGTAAACTGTAGGTGGCGTTTTGCGACCAATCAGTCAGTTTTAAATAGATTATCAGATGCACCAACAGGACGTTATGATGCTGCCTATCAGCTTCCGTCCGATTCCTTAATGGTTCACGCGGTTACAATTAATGATAGCCCGATTGAATATCAGACCTATGGTAATAAAGTTTTTTGTGACGCTACGTCAAACGAAACATTAATACTTGACTACACATTTAGGGCTGAAGAAGTTGATTGGCCTTCATATTTTGTAATGGCAGTTGAGTATGAGCTTGCTGCTGTGTTTGCTGTAGCTCTTGCGCGAGATGCTGGTTTGTCATCTTTAATGGAGCAAAAAGGTCAGATGGCTATGATTAAAGCCAGAAACCTAGATGCGCAGCAACAGACAACAAGAAAGCTTTTGACAACACGTTTTGTCTCGCAAAGGCGTAGCTAATGCAGAAAGTAAGAGTACCCATAACTAACTTCCAGTTTGGTGAAGTTAGCCCATCGTTGTATTCAAGGACTGATACAGCTGTATATACAGCATCAGCGCAGAGAGTTGAGAACTTGTTCTTACGCGCTGAGGGCGGTGTTATTAAACGCGCTGGTTTGCAAAACATCTACGCGTTTGACACTACCTATGATGCTACAAAGGTACAGCAATCTCGCTTGCTGCCCTTTATCTTTTCTGATGATGAGCGCTATATTATATCTATGGAGCATCAAAAGCTGCGGATCTTTCAGATCAATGCATCTACTGGAGCTGTTTCCTTAATTCAAACTATTACACAAGACACAAACAGTGATGCGCTAAAGTTTACTCACACCTATATGCATGAGTTTACTTACGCTCAAGCTGGCGATGTAATGTTTATATGCCATCCCACGTTTATGCCGCAACAAATTGTGCGTACTGGATTAACTACATTTCAAGTAGAAACCTTTATCTTTGACGTAAAGTCGGACACTACTGAAATCTATCAACCTTACTATAGCTTTCACCCGCTTGACGTTACATTAGATCCGTCAGCAACAACTGGAACCGGTGTTACTCTTACAACAAGTGAGCCTTATTTTGATATAACCGGCAGCCAGTCTGGTGGTAATTACCCTAATTCTTTGCATGTTGGCGTTACATTAAAATATCGAAAAGCAGAAATAGAAATAACATCTGTGCAGTCTACAACTCAAGCAACTGGCACAGTGCAGGATAAACTAGAAACGCACCTTCAGCCAAATGCCTTTAGGACAACTGAAGGCAATGCCGATATTGAAGTTACATTTGTTAATCATGGCATGAAGGTAAACGACAGCATTGTTGTTTCTCACGCTGGTTCTATTGGCGGTATATCTAACAATCAGATTAATGGCACAAGAACTGTAGCTTCTATTGTTGATGATGATACATTTATTTTTGCGGCTGGCGCTAATGCAAATGAATCTGTTGATGGGGGCGGCACACCAAAGCTAGAAACTCATGCGCCTACTGCAATTTGGGCGGAGCAATCTTACTCTGCTCTTCGTGGCTACCCTTCTGCAGTTACCTTTCATCAAAACAGATTAGTATTTGCTGGCACATTAGCGCAGCCAGATACTATTTGGTTTAGCAAGTCAGCTTCATATTACAACTTTAATATATATGAAGGGCGAGATAATGACTCTATTCATTTGACTGCAAGCGTTGGTGAGGTAAACCAAATCCGTCACATTGTTTCTAATCGTGACTTACAAGTGTTTACCAGCACATCGGAAATGTATGTTCCAGCTTTCACCAATCAGCCGCTAACGCCGACTAACGCGCAAGTTAGAAGGCAAACACCATTTGGCGTAGACTTTGTTCGCCCTCAATCTCTTGATGGAGCAACGCTGTTTGTACAAAAAGGTGGAGCGATTGTAAGAGAATATTTGTTCTCTGACGCTGAGGCCGCATATACTGCTGTACCAGTGTCATCTTTGTCCTCTCACTTAATTAAGACGCCTATAGAAATGAACACTCTCTACGGCGCTATAGATCGCTCTGAGAGCTATGTCTTTATTGTTAATGCCGATGGAACAATGGCAGTGTTCAACTCCAACAGGGGAGAGCAACGCGCTGGCTGGGCTGAGTTTACAAGCCAAGGCAAGTTTCATTCTTGTATAACTGTAGATGACAGGGTGTTTGCTAATGTTGTTTTTGATACTGGCGCGGGAACTGAAAAGATTCATCTGTGCGAATTTGATTCTACCTACAACACAGATATGTCGGGAACATATACCGGCACGGCTGGTGTCTTTGATGTATCTGCCGATTTTGCCAACGGTGCTGTTGTTAATGTTATTAGCGGAAATAACTATGTTGGCGAGTTTACTGTTGCGTCTGGGAATGTAGATGTTTCTTCAATTGATAACACTTTAACAAGCGTTGAGGTTGGGTATAAGTTTAACGTTAACCTCAAGACTAACCCAATAGATGTTCAGTCTGGCAGTGGGCCTGTTACTGGTCGCCCACGAAGCCTTGCAAGCGTTATTGTTGATTTAAACACCACGTTATCAGCAAGCGTAAATGGAACTAATCTAGTAATTAGGCAAGTAACAGATGACTTGTCACAACAGTTATCGCCGTTTACTGGTAAGAAAGAGTTTAGATTAATGGGGTACAATCGTGATCCTCAAGTAGAGATTACACAGTCTGCACCATTATCTATGCAAGTAAATGGAATTATAGCGGAGCTTGTTTTCTAATGAGTGTTTTACAGGTTTTTGCAATGGTAGCTGGTGGTGTTCTTCAAATGCAAGCGCAGCAAGAGCAAGCTGCTATTGCATCTGCTAATGCAGAACAACAGGCCAAACAAAGAGAAATAGACTTAAAGCTTCAAAAGGTAGAAGCTTCTCAACGCGCAACATTAAGGCTTGAAGAGTTTGAAAATGCTTTAGCAACTAATGAAGCATTGTTTGCAACAATGCGAGATATAGAAGCTTCACCTTATACAACTGTTGGGGCATTTCTTGGCGGTCAAGAAAAATTGGTTGCTAGAGATATATCAAGAAACAGCACTCAATCTCAACTTGAACAAGGTCAAACGCGTATAGCCATTGCATCTGATAGGGCTAGATCTAAAAATTTATTACGCGCTGGTCAGCTTTCAGCAGCTATTACTGCTGCAAATACTTTGTATAGAGTTAGCGAAACTGCATCAGGTAGCGCAAAACCCACAGGACAGTAATATGGCAGTTATTAGACAGCAAACTCAATTCGTAAATAAACCAATCGGCGTTGTTCGTACTGACACAGGTGAGGATGAGATTTGGAAATCTGTAGCTGAAGGTGCTAGGCTTCTATCAGAAATCTCATATAAGAATTTAAGAGAAGACGCTAGAGACGCTGGCATTGATGCTGGCATGGCTGTTGACCGCGCAGAAATAACTACCTTTGATCCAGAAACACAAGAGCCTGTGGCTTTAACTGCGCCCAAAGGTATGGGTAGAATTGCAAGGCGAGCTAGAGAAGAAGTAATTGAAAGAAGATTTATATCATCTGTTCAATTTGAAATTGAAGAAAAGTCTAGAGAAATATCTTCAAAGTATCCTGACCCAAATCAGTACACTGAAATGATGTCCCGATACGTTGGGCAGATGAAGCAAAATGCAGGGCCACAATATCAAAACATAATTGATGAATCTGGTCGTGAGCTAATATCAAGAACTGAATTTAGCTTAGCTGTAGCAGCGCAAAAAGCAGCGCAAGCAGAATTGGAAAGATCTGCAAAGTTAGAAGCATTTAAAGCGCTGCGCGAAGTTGAAATTGGTGCCAATCTAAACGATGAAGAATTTAACAAAAAATATGATCAATTTAAAGAAAGGATTGATACTGAACTTAAAGTTACTGGCAATCAAATTCAGTACATTGAAAATTTAGATAAAGGTAGATTAGTAGCAGCTGGAAGAATTGCTACAAAACTTTCTTTGCAAACTCAAAATATGCCTAAGTCAGTAACAGTTGCAATTGAAGCTGCAATACTAGATCCAAGTTTAATTGGCTTAGTAAACGACAGCGCTCTAAGAGCAAAAGTTGCTAGTATACACAATATAACTAATGGGTTTAATTTAGATAAGCTGGCTAGTAAATTTAGTGGCAATGTTGATTTAATAGATGAAAAGCAACAGTTAATTTCAGATGAATATGTAAAAAGCAAATCAGGCGATTTTGATCAATGGGCGGCAGGAGTAAATAAACTTAGCACACTGACAGGGCAAACTGATGAAGTTTTAAATTACTTACAAAATTCCCCTGAAGTTACGAATGCACCATCTCAAGCCAAGCAAGAATACACCAATCAGGTTCTTAACGTACTTGTAGATGTTCTTAATCGTAACATTTCACAGCAAGATTTTTCTGACGCTGACGTTGAGCGCATACAGCTTGCTATTACTACGAAAAATTTAGATCAGTTAAATGCTATTGGCAGCCCTGCCTTAAAGGAATCTTTAACTAAAATTATTAAGTCTGATATATCTTTTAAAGATAGAAATATTATTGCTAAGGGCATTAAGGAAACTTTAACTACAACAAGAAATGTAAATATTTCTGAGGAAGCAGCTAGAGCACAGCTAATAGAAAATGAAGCAAAACTAGCTAGTGAGCTAGCTCAAGCCACAATTGCTGGAGAAGAAAGAGCGGCTGGCCGTGAGTTTGCAGAATTAAAGGGAAAACTTGAAGTAGCTGTAGAGACTGGTGAATCAGGCAAAATTGAATTAGCGCTTCAAGACTTGGTTGATTTAGGGGTCAAGTACGGCCCTAGATTATCACAAGAAGATCAAGAATATATTGCAAGTAAAGCAAGCTCTGCTGGACATAAAGCTAGATTAAAACAAAGCAGAAAACATTTTGATGATAATATAAATATACAATTGCTAAATGCTGAACAGGCTGCAAGTGATGATGAGTATACTTATAACTCTGTATTAGAAATTTTAAAAACAGCTGAGGCAAATATTGAAAAAAGTGCAGCCACTCCTGCTCAAAAAAACACATGGCGCAATAGGGTCGAAACTATTAAGAACAATGCCTCTCAAGGCATAACAGATAGAGAATTTAGAGACGCAGAGTTTGCGTTGCGCGAAGCTATTAATTATCTTGAGGCTGCCGCTCCTATTGGCAAAATAGACAGTGACGATTTTGATAAAATCTTTAAAGATCTTGTAAAATTGCAAAAGGATTATCCTGATAAAATTGGCGCAGCCACTTTTCAAGATTTAAATAACAAATTAGGATCAGCCTACTCTATAAATGCTTCATCTTCTATCTTTACTAAGTTATCTGAAGGTACTAGCGACACTGGTTTTTCCCCTCAAATTATTCGTAAGATAGAGCTAGCAGTTTCAAGTAATGACACAAGTAATTTAAGCGGGGCTGCTAAAGACGTTGCTGATACTTTTTTAAAAATAAAAGGCACTGCTGGATTTGGTTCTGAGTTTAGCAAAATACAAACTGCTTTTATTCAGCAAGCAAATAAAATGTTTACTGAATATCAAGCAGAACAGCAAAGACAACATTCAGTTGAAAATGTAATTCTCAATGGCAGTCAAGCTTCTAAAGCAGATGTTGATGTTTATGAAGAATTTTTAGGAGAAAAGCTTGGCCTAGAAGAGGGTCAAGCTATAAACTATTCTGATCCTGATATTTATTATGCAGATGCAGGAAGAACTCAGCCAAGTGATTTCTTTAAAAATTTAATTAATGTTGCTGGCAAGGGTGTTTTAACAAAAGGCTTTGCTCATTTTTTTAATTACGCTGCTACAACTGGAAACTTAAATGAAGAGCAAGCTGATCTTTTGTTTTCTTTGCATCAAGCGCTTACAAACTCAGAGCATAAAACTGCATCAGGCATTGGGCTGGGAACAGACGTCAATATTTTAGAAGTAGATGGCCAATACAATATTAGCCCTGAAGCAATGGCTAATCTTAATGGTGCTATGATGGAGTATCGCCTTGGTGCTGCAAGTCCTCAAGCTGCATTAAGAGAAATTATTTCTAATAAAAACGATATATCTCCTGCAGCTATGGAGGTTCATAAGAAAAGAATATTTGGTGACAGAACGTTAAAGCAATGGGCGTCTTCTAATTTTCCTATAGCATCACCAAAAGGTCTTAGTGATGTTATGGCAATAGCAAACTTGCAAGCACCAAACATGGCATCTGAAGAACAATTAATGAATTACATTAATAATTACATTGATGAGTTTTACACTAAAGATGACAGAATGAGTGGCGAAACTATTGGTGGCAAATATTATGGTGGTGTTTCTTCTGTGCTTCCCAAGGCTACAGATAGATCAAACATGGAAACTTTTACTACAAATCAAATTTATAACATTCTTACTGAATTTGAAAAGTTAAGTTTAACTGAAGAAAAGTCTGGAAATCCTTGGTTAGATCTTTCTTGGTTCGGGGCTGGAAAAGCTAGGCAGTTAACAGAAGATGGGCGCGAGTTACAATTTAATTGGAAATATGAAGCACACCCAACTCAAAAAGGTTTGTATTATGTTACCGCTCCAATAAACGGATTACAAAAAAGATTAACTTATCCTATGCAAGTTGAGTTAGGCGAAGTGGCAAATGAAAGATTGCAAGATCGTAGAACGCAAACGATAGAAGTGCCTCTTACTATTAATGCATATGAGCATTTGTCTGAAGCGCCAAGAAACTCTAATCTTATAAATTTTTATCATGGTCGGTATATGAGCGCTGCTCAAAACGATCCTAATGGCGGTAGGGTTAAGGCTTTTTCTCCAATCTTTAAATCGTTTAGAGACAACCCATTGCTTACAGCACAGCCAGAAAATGATGCTTCTTTTCTTAGCTTTGCTGGATCTATCTTTATGGACTTTCCAGAAGAAACATTAACCACAATGAAGTTTAATGATGCTCTTATGTATGCGCGTATGCCTGAGTTGCTGCAAGAAGCTGAGCATATGGAAAACTTTAAGAAGTTAGTTGAGCAAGGTGTCATTGAAGAAGACACTGTAGATATGTTTTTAGAGAACGTGCCAAATGGTTGAGATAACAGTACCAAATTTAAAGCCGTTACCAGATAATAAGCTTGTATTAGACAGACAGTTTGCGCCATCGTTTGGTGCTACTGCTGACGCGCATCTTACTAATTATTTTTCTACAGCAATTGCTGATAACATTGCACAGATACAAGGCTTGCCCGAAGTTGATCCACAGTTTTCAGCTAAAGATTTTTTAGTAGAAAAAGGAATTGATTTTGACTCACCTAAAGCGCAATACATATTACGCAATGCTTTTAATCGTGACTCTGCTGAACGCGCATTTCAAACGCAGTTAGCTACAGAGGCAGCGCAATCTGTTATTGAAGAAGCTGGATTTTTAAAAAGCACATTAGCTGATCCATTTATTCTTGCAGAGCTTAGCGGAACCCTTGGCACTCTTGGCGCTTTAAAAGTTGGTAAAACATTTCTTCAAAAAAGAATGCTTAGAAATGTAATTGGTGCAGAAAGAGAATATACCTTAGCGCAGCAAGGTTTGCGCGTTGGTACTGCAACAGAGGGATTTTTTGCTGGTGCTGCTAATCTTGTAGAAGCCACTAACAGAATGAATTTTGGTGAGCCATTAAATATTGTTGCACTTCAAGAAGCTAGGGATGCTGCATTGTCTACAGCATTAGCTGGCGGCTTTGGTTTTGGGGTTGGCAAAGGAATTACTGCTTATCAAAAGCGGCAACGTGATTCTTTAATACAAGGCGCTGCAAGGGCTGTAAGTAATCTGCAAGATCTTCACAAAAGCATTGACTCAAAACCACCTAAGGTTGACAGCGCAGCGCCCAGAGGGCTGACTGAAGAACCGCTAGATATAGCAGAAGGCGATCTAGATTTTAGGGCTTCTTGGTTTACTAATAGTGTGTTCTACAAAGCTTTGCCTACGCCAATGAAAGCTGTAATAAATTCTAATGGGCCAAATGCAGTAAAGCTTAGGTTTCTTAGATTAGCTAATGATGCTGGCGTTGGATTCAAGCTGCATCAACTTGGTAAAACTCTTGGCCCCTCTGTGTTCCAAGAGTCTGGTCAACTTGCTGGTAAGTGGGCTGATGTTCACGATCAGCTAAATAAAATTTGGGGTGAGATGAACCCAAGGGGCGCTGCTGAAATAGCAGATGTTCCTATTCAAAATGCACTTGAGCATTTACGAAAGGTAGCTGGCAAGGAAAGCTTAACCTTTAATGATTTTGGTAGTCGTATTTCAGATCTGTACATTACTGGTGCGAAACCAGCTAATGATTTGGAGGCACAGGCTGTTAACGTTTTAAGAAAATACTTTGATGACTGGGACAAAGCTCTTAATGAAGTTGGCTTGCTTAACGGCACTGGCACAATGGTTAAGAAAAAGGCTACCTTAGAGGGCAGGGTATCTAGTCTTGAAGATATTACATCTGACATTCTTAAATCTAATAGGGATTTTCTTGAGAAGCGTAGCCAAGACCTTGATGCAAAGATTAGAGGTTTAAACCAACAGTTTAAATCAAGAGGTTTAACAGCAAAGCAACAAGAGTTGCTTGCCTCTTTAAAAGCTGAAAAGGTAACTATTACTAGCTCGCTAGCAAAGTCACTTGAGATTAGATCAGCTTCAGATGCTATAAAATTTATTGATGAATTAAGCTTGAGTGCAAAGCAAGCTGGCACTGTTCAAAAATTATCTAAACACATTGATGAAATGAAAGATCGGTTAGATAATGTTGAGTCATTTCTTAATGGCAGCGCTGTTGAAAAAGGTTTAACTGAACCGTTCTTCCCAAGGTACTTTAATCGTCGTGCTATAAGTGCAAGGCGCGATGAGTTTGAAGATATCTTAACTCAACATTTTATAGAAAACCCACAGGTCTGGAAGTTTGATGAAAAAACAAACAGATTTGTAAAGCAAGTCTTAGACTCTGATGAGGCTTCTGCGCGTAGACGGGCGCAACAAAGCATTAAAGAAATCTTAGAAGAAGTTGATGATGATGGCATTGAGAATGCTTACTTTGGCATGGGTAGAACAAAACACCTTATAGGTCGTAAGCTAGATATACCCAATTACAAAGTAAAAGATTTTATTGTTACAGATCTTAAAGATGTTCTTGTTTCTTACAATGCTAGGATTGCTGGCAAGTATGCATTTGCCAAACAGTTTAGAAACAAGCAAGGCGCACCGGCTACTCTTGATGACTTATTAGAAGAAAATACAAAAGATATGATTGCTGCAGGAATGAAGCAGTCTGAAATTGATAGGATTAACAAAGAGTTTGTTGGCACTTACGATAGAATTGTAGGTAGAGTTTTAACTAAGCCTGATTCTATGTCTTCTAGAGTTGCTAATTGGATGCGTACCGCAACGCAGTGGACATATCTTGGTGGTGCTGGTTTAGCAGCGGTTGCTGACTTTGCTAATATTTTTATGGATCATGAGCTAAAGGTTATTGCTAAGGGTGTATTGTCTTTGGCTGATGATAATTCCTTAAAGCTCTCAAAGGCAGAGCTTAAAAAATCTGGCGATGGTTTAGAAATTATAGCTGGTCAAACACAGTTAAAGTATATGGAAAACTTAACGTCTGACCCGCTGCGCAATGGCATGGCAGATAAAGTTAATAATAGTTTTTACATTGCAAACTTACTTGCGCCGGTCACAGTCATTGCAAAAAGCATGGATGCTATGTTCCGTGGGCATACTATACTTGAGGCCGCTGAGCGTCTTGCTGCTAATAAAGCAAGTCAATGGGAAATAGAGTTTCTTGCTAGGTATGATATTGACCAAACAACTGCAGTTAAGTTATCAAAAATGCCATTTGAAAAAACAAACAATGGTTTAATACTTCCCAATACAGATGCTTGGCTTGATGAAAACTTAACATCAGTATTTAGGAATGCGTTAAAGTCTGGCGTTATGTCTAGGATTATTATGGGTACTCCTGCTGACAAGCCACAAATTATGGCGGGTAAAACTTACATACCTATGAGTGTTGCTAAATCATTTGGCATGAAAGAAAGCAAACGCGCTAAAGGATACGCTGCAATTGAGTCTCCTCTCTTAGCTCTTCCTTTTACATTTTACACGTTTACGTTTGGTGCTTTCAACAAGATTACAACAAACTACGCGCAAGGTTTAGTTAGAAATAAGTCTGCACATTTTCTTGTTTCTATGTTTCTTGGTTATCAGATTGTCAAAGCAAGAACTCCAAGCTGGGCTTGGAACGAAATGGATGCAGAAGACAAAGCATTAAGAGCGTTTGACTTTTCTGGTCTTGCTTCTTTGTACAGCGATTTGTTTTATAGATATCTTGATACAAATATGGCGTTTGATCTTGCTAATCCAACTCCGTTTGAGCCTAGATTTAAAGAAGAGCCAGATCCAGTAAGGGGTGTTGTATCTTTTGGCGGCGCTCCCGCTGACTATGTTTATGGATTTGTAAAAAGCGGTAAAGATTTTGCCGATGGTAATTATGGTGATGGGGCTGAAGAGTTTATTCGCGGCATCCCTTTAATATGGAATATGTTTACTAGAGAAATAGCTAGAGACATTAAAGATAACATTGGTGACGCCTTTAGAGGACTAGAATAATTGTGCGTTGCAAAACAAATATAAGCTTGCTAGGCGACAGCAAAGGGGTTTGCCATGACAATTAACTTAGCCGATAATTCACCGCGAATATCTTACGCAGTTGCACAGGGCGCAACGCAAACAA
>UEXM01002073.1_pt1 | contig 15092 bp, 24 predicted proteins | sample 1796661 | NCBI WGS metagenome assembly UEXM01 (sample SAMEA4772469, study PRJEB27181) | metagenome | reverse complement strand
CATATATATACCCTTGCAAATAAACCAAGGCCCGTTAAAAAGTTTCCATGTAAAATTCCATGTAAATTTCCATGTAAAATTCCATGCAGACCCCACCCCCAAAGATTTGCTAGCTAGTAACTGTGGATAGTCCACCCCAAACACCCGACAGGAAATTAACCAAAGTGCTTTACCTTGGTACATTAACCTAAATGAGTTAGTTTTTTGTTGAACTAAATGCTAAATAAATTGTCTAAGTAGTTACTTAATACTTAATAACAACAAAACTATAAATAAAATTTAATTAAAATTAGGTTATTAAAATATTACTTAAAACTTTTAAGGATATTACCTAGGGTAATGTTTTTATCGTTATTTCGTTTAATATATGGTATAATCGGGCTAATGGCTTTAACTAAAAAACAATGGGATTCTTTACAAATGCCACAGGTGCAACCTGATGACGCTATTACTACGCACCATTTAAGAAATTTGTTATTTGGTGGGTTGTTAAAAAACGATGATGGTTCAATTAGTACAGTATCAACTATTCAAGTTAATGGGTTACCAGAACAACAATCTGGAACTCCTACGTTAATACCTACTATTTGGGATGGTAAAAGATTATCTTCAGAAGATGCTTCTCGTAGGGCTTATTTAGAACAAAAGTTTAGTGGAGTTCAATATCCAACTGCTGAAACACACCAAGCGTTAAGAGAAAAAGATATTACGTTACATCAAAATTTTGGACAAGATTTAGAAACTGCTTCTAACCCACAATACAATAAAGAAAAAGAAGCGTTAATACAATTATTAAAAAATCAACAAAGTACACGCTAATGAATTTACAAAACCAAGGTCTTTTAAGTCAAGCACAACCTCTTGTACAACCTCCTGTACAACCAATGCAAGCTTCTGTACAATCCCCTGTACAAGCCCCCGGTTTATTAAAACAAGATCCTAATGAAGAAATGCGCCAAACTTTTAGAAAAAAAATACAAGACCATTTAGTACTACGAGAAGGTAACAAAGAAAAATCTTATCTTGATTCGTTAGGCAAACTAACAGCTGGTATAGGACATCTTTTATCTCCAGAAGAAGCAAAACTTTATCCTGAAGGAACTGTAGTACCAGAAGAAATTAGAAATAATTGGTTTGAGGCTGATTCAGCTAAAGCCACTAAAGCTGCTTACGATCAAGCACAAGAAATACAAGCTCTTAGTCTAATACCAGCGTTAACCTCAGTTAACTTTCAACTAGGTACTGCTTGGACTGAAAAGTTTCCTACAGCGTATGAACACCTAAAAAACGGTAACTACGAATCAGCTATTCAAGAAATTGAAAACACTTCAGAAGGGTCAGGAAAATTATCAGATTGGAATAAACAAACCCCAGTTCGTGTCAAAGATTTTGTTGCGTCTATTCGTGAACTAGCAAAATTAAAGCAAAGGGTAAATCAATGAGTACAATTACAATAGTCCACGGTAAAAACTCTGTAAAAGGTATTTACAAAGATAATGTTTTAGTAGCTACTCAAGACAAAAATTGTTCTTTACAAGAATTAGAAGATTGTATACAACAACACGGTGGTGATAATCCAGAGGTTGTTGATACTGACAGTACTTGTGGCAATGTTCTTGAAATGCCATCTAATCTTAAACCTAAACCTGTACCTTTAAAAGTTAAAACTAAAGAGAAATCTACAAATTGAAATACGAAGACCTTGCTCCTAAAAAACAGTTATTTGTAGATTCTTACATTAAACTAGGTGACCGAAAACAAGCTTTTGAAAAAGCTGGATACTCGGTAGAAGGTCGTGGTTGGACAGCTAATGCTAGAGCTTTGTTTTTATCGTTAGAAAAAATCATCACTGAACGTGTTGATATGAAAATTGGTGATGGAGCTGTAGTAGCGTTTAACGTAGTCCGTGAAATTATGGTAGATAAAGATGTTTCACCAGCTGTTCGTTTAAATGCTGCTAAAGACTACTTAAATCGTGCTGGGTACGATGTACCAGTTGAAACAAGAGTTAATATTAATGATGAAAGAAGCCTTTCTAACGCAGAAATAGATGCTGAAATAAAAAGAATACAAGAAGAGTTACCAAGTAATGTTGTTAAGTTGGCAAAAAATTGAGCCAAGAAAGATTAATGCGTTTGCTTCAAGAGAAGGAATCACGCACTAAGTACAACAAAATTGTTTCTTGGGGAAATTTAACTTATAAATGGCAACAAGATTTAGCTAATAGTACTAAAGGTCATGCACAAATATTAGCTATGTGTGCTAACCAAATAGGTAAAACTACTACTGGTGCTTATATAACAGCTTGTCACTTAACCGGAAAATACCCAAGTTGGTGGAAAGGTCATAAATTTAAAAACCCTATTAAAGCATGGGCTTGTGGGGTTTCTACAGAAACTACACGTGATATTTTACAAGCTAATTTATTAGGTGATCCCGGTAATGAAAAAGATCAAGGTGCTGGTTTTATACCTAAAATTGATATAGTATCAACTACACGTAAACCACAAGTTCCTAACGCAGTACAAACAGTACTAGTAAAACATTATGATCTTGACACAGATAGAGAAAACGGTGTATCACGGCTTGATTTTAAAGCTTATGAACAAGGTGAAGCTAAATATATGGGCCGCCCAATGGATTGGATTTGGCTTGATGAGCAACCCGATTCAGGTATCTATACTCAGTGTATTACTCGTACAGTAGCCACTAATGGTATTGTAATGATGACATTTACACCAGAAGATGGTGTTACGTCAGTTATACATCAGTTCATGAATGATATACGTCCCGGTCAAAAGCTATTACAAGCCACTTGGGACGATGCACCACATCTTTCAGAAGAAAGAAAGATGCAACTATTAGCTCAGTACCCACCTCATGAAGCTAAAATGAGAACTAGGGGAGAACCAGTGTTTGGTTCCGGTATGGTATTTGCTGGTATACGTGATGCAGATATTATGATTGAGCCGTTTGAATTACCTGATTACTGGCCCAGAATATGTGGTGTTGACTTTGGTTGGGATCACCCTACAGCAGCTGTATGGATTGCTTGGGATAGAGAAGCTGATATATGTTATTTGTACGCTGAGTACAGACAAGCTCAAATGACAGCACAACAACACGCTCCTGCTATAAAAGGAAGAGGACAGTGGATACCCTGTGTGTGGCCTCATGATGGTATGTCTCATGAGAAAGGTTCAGGTAATAATTTAGCTGATCAATACCGCGCTCAAGGTGTTAATATGACAATTGACCATTTTAGAAACCCACCTGCACCCGGTGATAAGGGAAAAGGTGATATTAAAATTGAACCCGGTATTAATGCTTTGTTACAAGCTATGCAAAACGGACAATTTAAAGTGTTTAGTACTTGTGGCCAATGGTTTGAAGAAAAAGGTATGTACCATCGACAAGATGGTAAAATTGTAGCGTTAGTTGATGACCTTATGTCAAGCACACGTTATGCTTTTCAATCACGTTCATTGTACGCTAAAACGAGAGTTGAATCAGATGCTAATAATAAATATTCAGGTCAAGCACTACCTGTTAAAACTAGAGGAATTGTTTAGTGGCCAATAAAATGAATAGTGAAGAAGTTTTAACTCGTTTAAGAAATGAGTCAGACGCTAGTATAGGCGCACATGATGGATTGTTATCTGAAAGAATAGAAAAATTAAACGATTACTACCACGGTAAACCGTACGGTAATGAAATTGTTGGTCGTTCACGTTTTATTACTCGTGAAGTGTACGAAACTATTGAATCAATTATGCCTTATTTGGTTAAAATTTTCTTTAGTTCAGATAAAGCCGTTATATTTGATCCAGAAGATGAAGATGATATTGAATCAGCTATCCAAGAAACTGAATATGTTAATTGGGTTTTTTATCGTGACAACCCCGGATTTAAAATTGGTTACAATTGGTTAAAAGACGGTTTAATGAACAAAGTTGGTTATGTTAAAGCTTTGCGAGAAACTGCTGAACCTACTTTTGATGAATACGAAAACCAATCAGAAGAACAAGTAGCTAAATTATTAGGTGATTTAGGTGAAGATTTTGAAGGTGACGTTGAAATGTTGGAACAAGATGACGGATTAGTAACCGTTTCTGTTTCTCGTATTACTGGTCGTGATAGAACTGTTATATCTAATGTTCCACCTGAAGAAATTAGAATTTCAGAAGGCGATACTGATATTGCTTCGGCTAGATACGTTGCACACCATGCTAAACGCAGAATATCTGAAATTAGAGCTATGGGTTTTGATATTGATGATGATATTGCAGATGACTCAGAAATAACTAATACTTTATATCAAGATCGTCATGATGAAATTTATGATGGTTTAAAACAAGAAAGTTTTGAACTAGGATCTAGTCGAGAAGTTACTTTAAAAGAAGAATATTTACGTGTTGACATGAACGGTGATGGGCTTGACGAACTATGGCAATTTTTTCGTGTTGGAGACACTATTCTTGAAGAAAATGAAGTTTCAGAAGCTCAAATATACTCTTGGTCACCTATTATAGTACCACATCGCCATGTGGGTGGTTCTCCTGCTGATCCTATTATGGATATACAGTTACTTAAATCTAAAGTAACTCGTAATTTGTTAGATAACCAAGAAAGAATAAACAACGGTCGTTTTGGTGTAGTAGATGGTCAAGTTAATCTTGATGACCTTATGTCTAGTTCACCAGCTGGCATTGTGCGAATGAATTTCCAAGGGGCTGTAGAAGCTCTTCCTACCCCTCAATTAGACCAATCAGCATTTCAGGTACTAGGGTATGCTGATGCTTTAGCAGAGCGTAGATCAGGTGTTTCTGAGCGTGGACAAGGGCTTGATCCTAAGATGTTCAATTCTAACACTGCTGCTACTACAGCTGAATTAGTTATGTCGTCAGCTGAACAAAAACTAGAGCTTATAGCTCGTGTATTTGCTGAAACTGGTCTTAAAGACTTAATGCTTGGTATACACAGAATTGGTTTACAGCATGAAACACCTAGCCGAAAAGTTCGTAATAACAACGGTGAGTTTATTGCAATTAATCCATCTGAGTGGCGTAATCGCTATGATATGAATGTTACTGTAGGTATTGGTAACGGTTCAAAAAATCAACAAATGATGCAAATGCAACAAATTGAACAAACTGTACAAAGTATTGTAAATGGTGGTGGATTAGGTACAATTATTAAACCAACTAATGTTTGGAATTTAGCAATGGAAAAAGCTAAAGTAGCTGGTCGTAAAGATGGTAATAAATTCTTTACTAAACCTGAATCAGATAATACTGACGAGGGGCCAAGTATAGAAGAACAAAAACTACAAGCAGAAATGCAATTCAAACAAAAAGAAGTTGAACAAAAAGACATGGAATTACAGATTAATGCTAAAAGACTTGAAATAGAAGAAATGGAGCTTCAATTTAAAATACAACAACACGAAGACGATAATGAATTTAAAATTGCTGAACTTCAACTAGAATCAACACAAAACAGAGCAGTTAAAGTAGGTTCAGACTAGGAGTAATAAGTGGGAGATGTAGTAAACATTAAAAACACTAAAATACAAGATAGCCTAGATGAATTAGAAAGTTTTTTTAGATTAGCCAAAGAAAGTATACAGTCAGGTGAACTAATGTATTTTGGAGGAGTTTTTGAAGACGATCAAGGTACTGGGTCTTTGTGTTTAACAGTTGGTAAAAAATCACGTATAAAAGCAGCTAGTAGTTTTTCTGCTTTTTCTTGTGTAATTTTAGACGATGCGTTGAGGGACGAAGATGAACAAAAAGGAAAAATTACTCACTAAAAATGAGTTAATAGAAAGGGGACAAAGAGCTTCTGTATTACTTAATTCTGAATCTTACGTACAATGTATACAAGACATGTATGATTGTTTACATCTTGGATTTGATGGTTTAAAAACAGATGATTCTGAATGTGCAATGTCAATAGTAAGACAACTTAGATCATTAAGAACATTAAATTCTAAGTTTGAAAGTTGGTCACAAGAATCAAAAAGACTGAGTAAACTTAAAAATGATTGAAATTACAAGAGATGAAGGACTTGCTATACTTGAAGAGTTGTCTGCGTTACCTTACCGTGATGTACAAGGGTTAATTTTTACATTAGCAGATAAATTATCAAAACTAGAAGAACCAAAAGAAAAACAATTCCAAGAAAAAATATATACTGGAGAATAAAATGGAAAACAACGATCAACCTGTTTTTACAGGAATCGATGAGGCTTTGGACTTTATGGACAAGCCAGAAGAAAAATCAGACAGTGTAGCCACTATAACTGATAAAGAAGAAGAAGAGACCGAACAGGTCGAAACCAATGAAGAGGAAATTGAATCAGAGGACTCTGAAGAAGAGCAACCAGATGATGAAAATGAATCAGAAGATGGTGATGAAGACGAAAAAGAAGATTTTCTTTTTAAAATCGCTAATGGTGATGAAGAAATTGTAATTACTGATGTAGAAGAAGCTAAGAAAGGCTACATGCGTCAAAGCCAATTTACTAAAGTAACACAAGAAGTTGCAGCTGAACGCAAAGCACTAATTGCTGATAAAAATGCTGTACTTGAATTAAAAAACGAGTACTTAAAAAGTATATCAGACTACAAAGTTGCGTCAAGCGAAAAACTATCTAAGTTTGTTAATGTGGACTGGGAAGTTCTACAGAAAGAAGACCCCATTGAATTTGACGAAAAAAAGTCAGAGTTTGAAGCTGCTAAATTAGCTTATGAACAAGCATCCCAAAAAGAAAAGGAAGTTAGTTCAGAAGTAGAAGCTGAAAACAATGAATATGCACAACGTGTACGCGCTGAAGAAATGGGTAAACTAACTGTTGCACTACCTGAGTTAAACGAAGAAGGTTCAACCCTTTTAAGTGATGCTACAAAACATGCTGCTGAAGCTTATGGCTTTACAACAGACGAACTTTACACTATTTACGACCATCGTCAAATCAGGGCATTAGTTGATGCATTTCGTTTCAACCAATACCAACAAAAACTAGCGACTGGTGCAGCAAAAGCTAAAACAGTCAAAAAATCAATTAAAACCAAGGGTGCTGCAAGTAAAACAACTGCGCAAGCCCGAAAAGCAAAAGCTGACATGGATTCGTTACAAAAACCGGGTGGAATTACACTTGAACAAGCAATGAATATCATGAATGGCTAGGCTACATTTGAGGAAATATTATGAGTTCATCATCCACAGATACCTATGATAGTGTTGGTATCAGAGAAGACCTTTCAAACATTATTTATAATGTAGAACCGGACACAACCCCATTTTTAAGTATGGCTCCTAAAACGAAAGCTAAGAGTACAACTCATGAATGGCAAACCGATAACCTTGACGCTGTTACAGATAATAAAGCAGTTGAAGGAGCAGATGCTTCATTCGCTCCTGCCACTGCTACTGTTAGACTGACTAACTTTTGTCAAATTGGACAAAAGACTGCAATGGTCTCTGGTACTCTTGAATCAACTGATCGCGCTGGCCGTGATCGTGAGATGAATTACCAGATGATGAAACGTGGTCTTGAGTTAAAACGTGACATGGAAAACGCATTAGTTGGTTTAAATAATGCTAAAGCTGTTGGTAGTGCTACTGTTGCTCGTGAAACTGCAAGTATGCAGGCTTATATTGCAACTAATACTTCTAAAGGCTCAGGCGGTGCAGACCCAGCTGGTACAGGTGCAGATGCTCGTACTGATGGTACACAACGTGTTTTTACTGAAGCTATGTTAGAAGCTGTTGTTGATAGTATCTTTACTAATTCAGGTGAGTTCGCTGACACTGTTTTAGTAGGTTCTTTTAACAAACGTAAAATGAATGGCTTTACTGGTCGTGCTTCAACTACTGACCACAATGTTGCTGCTGAAAGCATTATTTCTGCTGCTGACGTTTACAAAAGTGATTACGGTGATCTTAAGATTGTCCCTAGTCGTTTTTCTCGTTCACGTGATGCACTAGTTTACAACAAAAATAAGTTTGCAGTTGCGTATTTACGCGATATGAAAACTAAAGAAATTGCTGCAACTGGTGATGCTGAAAAACGTCAAGTTATTGTTGAATATTGTCTAGAAGCTCGTAATGAGAAGTCTAGTGGTATTGTAGCAGATTTGACTACTGCTTAATTAGTTTGGAATGGGGGGTTCGCCCCCCTGACCTTTAAGGAGTTTAAGTGTTATTACGCGAAACAGAATATGATCCTTGGACAGGTGAAACTAAAAAATGGTATTTTGATGAAAACAATAATATTGTTTGTCATCGATCTGCTAATCTTAAAGCTTTAATTAACAATTGTAAAAAAGGTGCTAATGCTACAAAAGGTTTTTCTGGAAAAACTAAATTTCATAAAGTATTTAGTATACCCCCAATTATACAACACAAATTACTTAAAGAATATAATCTTGATTGTTTTAGTAATGACCCTACAGAAAAGAAAAGATTAGAAAAAATTATTGAAAAAGATTTTCCTGTATTAAAAACTAATTCATCTAAACTATGGAGACCAACCTAATGTTAAGTAATTATACAAACATTAGTGCAGCTGTTAACAAATGGATTAACCGAGTAGGTGCTTCAAGCATCACGGATAATACAGAAGATTTTATAATACTAGGACAACGCAGAATACAAAGAGATGTTAGAGTTCCACCAATGGAAGTTTTAGATTCCTCTTTAGTAATTACATCAGGTCAATCACCAATACCAACAAGTCTTTTAGATGTTAAAGAAATGATTGCTTATGATGGACAATCAGCTTGGACTGTGTATAGAAGTAATTACGCTGACGTTAGAACTAAAAGACTTCAAGATGAGCCGGGGCCACAAGTGTTTGACACTGTAGCTGGTAATTTTGAGTTTGGCCCTGAACCTACTTCAGGTGTATCAGTTGACTTAGTATATTATCAAGAACTTGAGTTTATTTCTAGTTCTGTAGAAATTAATTGGTTTAGTCAATACGCGCCTGAATTAATATTGTATTCAGCAATACTAGAAGCTGCTGTGTTTATGAAAGATACTGAACAAGAACAAAAGTATGCTGCTATGTACAAAGAGTCTAGAGAACTTCTTAAAGCACAAAAAGATAAATCTGAATTTTCAGGTCGGTTACAAGTTACTACTAGATAATTCTTTAGAGGTTTAAAATGGCAGTGCAACTTAGTACAACTAGTCGAAATGCTAGACTTGATTCAATAGAAACAACTATAGGAACAAATCCTGTACTTGATTTTCGTACAGGGACACAACCTGCTAATTGTGCTTTAACAAATTCAGGAACAAGATTAGGACAGATAACACTACCTAGTGATTGGTTAGAAACAGCCAGTTCTGGAACTAAAATTAAAAATGGTACTTGGTCTGGCACAGCTGTTGCCACCGGTACAGCTGGTTATTTTCGTATTAATTCAAGTGATGGTGTTTGCCATATTCAAGGCAATATTACAGATATTGATGGAGGTGGTGATATGGAACTTGGTACTACATCTATAATTATAGGGCAAACTATAACGGTTTCAACATTTATTTTAACTGATGGTAATTCATAATGGCACTTCCAACTCCCGGTGACAGAGCTGCTGAAACTAGTGTTACTACTGGTACTGGCACATACAGTTTAGATGGTGCTATTTTAGGTTGGCGAACTATTGTTGATGCTTGTGGTACAGGCAAAGAAGTAGATTATTTTGTTAGAGATGTTTTAGGAACAGCTGATTATGAAATTGGTCGTGGTGTTATTACTAATTCTGGTACAGACACTTTAACAAGAGCTACAATATACTCTTCAAGTAATGGTGGAGCAGCCGTTAATTGGGGTGTTGGTACTCGTGAAATTGTAGTTACTTTAACAGCTAATGCTATGAATCAACTTCTTGCTGATGAAGATATTGGTGTTACTGTACAAGGCTATACCTCAGTATTAGCAAACACTACAGCATCTTTTTTAACTGCTGACAAAAGTAAACTAGACGGTATAGAAGCCTCCGCAGATGTAACAGATACTACTAATGTAACAGTAGCAGGTGCATTAATGGACTCTGAGGTAACTAACCTAGCACAAGTAAAAGCATTTGATACTACGGATTATGCTACTTCAGCTCAAGGAACATTAGCTACTAACGCTCTTCCTAAAGCAGGTGGTGCAATGACAGGTGCTATTACTACTAACTCTACATTTGATGGTAGAGATGTTGCTACAGATGGTACTAAATTAGATACGATAGAGACTAATGCAGACGTAACTGATACAACTAATGTAACTTCTGCTGGTGCTTTAATGGACTCTGAAGTAACCAACTTAGCACAAGTAAAAGCATTTGACACAACAGATTACGCAACAGCAGCACAAGGAACTACAGCAGATAATGCTCTAGCAGCGTCAGCAGTGTCTGTTTTTGGTGGTACATTAATAGACGATGCAGACGCAAGTACAGCTAGAACTACATTAGGTTTAGGAACTGCTGCAACTACAGCAAGTACAGATTACGCTACAAGCGCACAAGGAATTAAGGCAGATGATGCCTCTCCACTAGCAACTACTGTAACTAAAACCTCTAGTACAGGTGCAGGTTTATTACCTAGTGGTACTACAGCACAACGAGATGGTTCACCAGCAGCAGGATACATTAGATTTAATTCTACCACAGGTTCTTTTGAAGGATATGATGGAAGTGCTTGGGGTTCTATAGGTGGTGGTGCATCAGCAGGTGGTGCAATATACGAGAACAGTAACGAGATAACTGCTAACTATACTTTAACTACTGACACTAATGGTATGAGTGTTAGCCCAATGACTATTGCAAGTGGTGTTACAGTAACAGTACCAAGTGGACAAAGATGGGTGGTATTATAATATGGCTACAATAATTGATGGTAATTCTGGTGGTACTGCTGTAACAACAGCTACTCAAAAAATATTACAAGTTGTTCAAGGTACTACTTCAACAGAAGTTGTAAGCACTGTTACCGCAGATACTGACACAACTTTAACTGCAAATATAACTCCAAGTGCAACATCAAGTAAAATTTTAGTTCTTGTTGAGCAAGCTGGTTGTGGTAAGCGTAGCGGAGATACTTGGCTAAATTTAAAATTAGTAAGGGGTAGCACCACAATTATTACTTTTTGTACATTTGCTGGTTATACAGGTAGCACTGCTAGTAACATGATTGGTACTGTTAGCACTTCTTTTTTAGATACCCCTAGCACTACTAGTCAAACAACTTATAAAACTGTAATGTTTACAGGAAATACTCCAGGGACGCATCATGTTCAAGAGGCTGATGCAGGAGCGCAAACCTCTACAATTACTTTAATTGAGGTAGCAGGATAATGGCAAACGAAATTAAAACACGAGATGCAATACAATCTTTAAAACCTAATGCTGAGTGGACACTAACAGGAAGTAGTTTAAATTGGTTAGATTCAGAACAAACAGAGCCTACAGCAGATGAACTAGCAGCAGAGGTTATTAGGTTACAAGCAGTTTATGATGCAAAAGCATACCAACGTACTAGGTCTTTAGAATACCCATCAGTACAAGACCAACTAGATATGCAATATTGGGATAGTGTTAATGGTACAACTACTTGGGCAACTGCAATAGCTAAAGTTAAAACAGATAACCCAAAACCATAGGATAAGTAATGGCTACAATTATTAATGCAGATACAAGTGATGGTTTAAAACTAACCTCTGATACCAGTGGTCAGATTGACTTCCAATCAGCAGGGTCTACTAAAGCTACAATAGATACCTCTGGTAACTTAAAGTTTGATTCTGGGTTTGGGTCTGTTGGTACAGCGTATGGTTGTAGGGCATGGGTAAATATTGATGGAACAGGAACTGTTGGTATAAATGCTTCTGGTAATGTAAGTAGTATTACTGATGTTGCTACAGGGGCTTATAGAGTTAATTTTACAAATGCAATGCCAGATACTAATTTTGTTATTAGTGTAACAACAAGGGTGGGTGGTTATGACAGAACTGAAATTACTGCTAGAACCACTACTTCGTGTGATGTAGGTAGTTATGTATTAGATGGTTCTGGTCGTGATTATGACCCTGTTAATGTAATAGTAGTAAGATAAAGGAAAAGTAGAATGAGAATAATATATGAAACAAGTGATGGTGGAGTGGCAGTTATTGTTCCTGCACCTGAGTATTTATTAACTCACACTATGGAAGAACTAGCTGCTAAAGATGTACCAGCAGGAGCTAACTACGAAATAGTAGAGGATAGTGTAGTACCATCAGATAGAGCATTTAGAGGTGCATGGACATGGGCATAACAGTAGACATAACCAAAGCCAAAGTTATCACAAAGGATAGACTTCGTGAAGAACGAAAGCCTTTACTTGAAGCACAGGATATTTTGTTTATGCAAGCACAAGAAGCTGGCACATCAACTTCAGCTATAGTCACAGAAAAACAAAGACTAAGAGATATTACTAATCAAGTAGATAGTATGACAACCTTAGACGAGCTTAAAGGAGCAAGTGTGTAATGAGTTCAATAGTCCTTACAGGAGATACGAGCGGAACTGTTACTGTATCAGCACCAGCAGTAGCTGGCACTAATACAATTACTATACCTGCTACTACTGGTACTTTAGTTTCTCTTGCAACTTGGACTTTATCAGAATCAAGTGGGAATTTAATATTCTCTGTAAGCGGAACTGCAAAAGCAAAACTAGATACTAGTGGCAATCTCACTGTAGTAGGTGATGTAACAGCATTTGGAACAATTTAATGGCATTACAATCATCAGGTGCAATTAGTTTAGCTAATATACAAACAGAGTTTGGGGGAACTAACCCTATAAGTTTGTCTGAATATTATAGTAAAGGTAATGCACCAGCTAGTGGTGAAATTCAACTAGCAGCAGATTTCTATGGAACTTCTAATACAGTTAATTTAGATTTTACTTTGCAAGGTGGCACTACTAGTAGGGGTGCTGGAACTTATAGTAGTGTTTCTATAGGTACAGCAAACACTAATCGTATGGTTGTTATATCAGCAAATTCCCTTAATGGTTCTATTCCTTCAGGAATAACGATAGGTGGAAACACAATGTCTGTTGTAAACTCAACAAATGGTGTGTATATTGCTTTTTTAAAAGTACCAACAGGTACTACAGCAGATATAGTTATTACTGGTGGTGGAACATTTACACAGCAAATATATACTTTAAATACTGTAAATAGTAGTACATCAAATAGTCAGATAAATTATAGCACTGCATCTGTTGGTTCTGCGACTTCTCAAAGTTTTACTTTTAGTACAACTGTTTCTGATGATGGTGTGTTTATTTGGGGAGGATTTGTAGTGCCGGGGTCTAACCCCGGTGCAAGTTTTTCTAACACAATTACAACAAATAATTCAAATGGAGCTACAACTGTTAATAATGTTGGTGGTAGCAGCGGTGCTACTAGACAAGGTTATAGTGTTTGTACTACAAATAACACAAAGTTTGCAAGATATACTTGGACTCGTACTAATACTAAACCTGCTAACTATCCAAGAGGAGCAGCATTTGCATTTTTTAAGGCAAATTAAATAAGGAAAAATAAAATGAGTTTTAGTCAACAAAGCGTATATATTAATGCAGAATCAGGTTTAGTTGTCATGGAAGCTAATGCAGAACAAAGCGACAGTTTTAATCCAAACCACCCTACAGACAGACTTTGTTCTATTAACTGGTGTACAGAGGGTAGTATTACAGTTTATGCAAAAGATATGACACTTATTAATACTTATGGTGTTGCTGAACGAATGATGATAACTAATCCAAGTCATTTGAGTTTTGGTCGTTGTCTTTTAATTTGTATGTCAGAAACAGCTAAGTATTATTGTTTACATAATAGTCGCTCGCAAGCAATATACTATGATGGAGATGTTATACAACTGTCAGCTAATGAAGAAAGAACTTTTACTGGTAATAACGGACATTTTATATTTTGTAGTTTAGGTTCATTAACTAACCTTGATAAATTTGCAATGACAACAATTAACTCTGATAGTTATACTGTTACAGCAGGAACTGAGGGAGCTATTATTACTGTATTTTATGACAGTACAGACGATTAAGGAATACTTATGTCTAACATGACAGCACGGATGACTAGATGAATAACAACTATAACATCTTTTGGGGTATTATTTTTATATACTTCTTAGGATTATTTCTTTGTGTGATGATACCTAGTGAAGCTAATGCAGCTGTGACAGAAGTAAGCACTACAACTAACTCTGAATCAGATGTTAAATCAAAAGGTAGAACAGTAGTTATATCGCCACCACCCTCTGCTATTAGTCCTTCTATTGGTGGTTCTTCGTCTGATATATGTACATCAGGGGTCAGTGGAGCAATACAAACACAAATCTTAGGTGTGTCTACAGGTGAGACAGTACGAGATGAGAACTGTGAACGATTAAAGATTTCTAAGACTTTGTACGATATGGGTATGAAGGTGGCAGCAGTATCAGTTTTATGTCAAGACAGAAGGGTCTATGATGCAATGGGTATGGCAGGAACTCCTTGTCCGTTCTTAGGTGAGATAGGTACAGCAGCAGCTAAGAAGTGGGTAGCTAACCCTGAGTTAATACCAGAACCTATAATATTGGAAACAAAACAAGATGTCAGAGAGCGTCAAGGTTGGATTGCTAGCGGTACTGTTACTCTCGCTATGCTCCTATTCTTACTGTGATGAGGTTAAACTAACTAGCCCTAATCAGACTACTGTATCTGATGATGGTTATCAGGAAGTACCCTTACAGTTTGTATTTCCTTTTTATGGTGAGGAGTTTGAAACCTCTTATATGTTTACGAATGGTGTAGTTGGTTTTCGTAATCCAGAAGATAGTCAAGTAGAAAGCCACTGGTGCTGTCAAGGTCTTGACTTGGTTAAAATGTCTGAAGATGGCACAGATATTAGTAGATATGGCTATGCTATAGCCCCATTATGGACAGACTTAATAGACTTAGAACAAGGAAACAGTGGGTTATTTACAGAAGGTGATACCTCACAACAAACTTACAGGTGGAAAAACCTAGCAGAATTCTATG